>Ga0214921_10000050_pt1 | contig 218615 bp, 202 predicted proteins | sample LL1505_MetaG_FD_177992 | JGI IMG/M metagenome (GOLD analysis project Ga0214921, IMG submission 177992) | Freshwater microbial communities from Lake Lanier, Atlanta, Georgia, United States - LL-1505 | ecosystem: Environmental > Aquatic > Freshwater > Lake | place: USA: Georgia | collected... | reverse complement strand
AAGACGGCGCCAAACGAGAACTTCGCGCGTGAACTGCTGCAGCTGTTCTCCGTCGGCACCTGCCTGCTGAATGCCGACGGCAGCCTGCGCGGCGGCGCCTGCGCACCCACCTACGACAACGACACGGTGCGCGCCTACGCCTTTGCGCTGACGGGCTGGACCTATCCGGCCGGTGGCGCTACCGCCTGGGGCTGCTGGCCTCGGGGCACGAACTGCCGCTTTCACAACGGCGACATGGTCGCCATCGAGACGCGGCACGACACCGCGGCCCGCCAACTGCTCTCGGGTACGTCGCTGCGCGCGGGGCTGACAGCCCCGGCTGCGCTTGAGGTGGTGCTCGACAGCCTGATGGCGCACCCGAACACCGCGCCGTTCATCGGCAAGCAGCTGATTCAGCAACTGGTCAGCAGCAACCCGTCGCCGGCCTATGTTTCGCGGGTGTCGGCAGCGTTCACTGCCGGCAAGTACAGCACCTTCGGCAGCGGGCAACGTGGCGATCTGGCCGCCACCGTCGCGGCAGTGCTGCTCGACCCCGAGGCGCGCAGTACCACCGTCGCGGCCAATGGCGGCAAGCTGCGCGACCCCGTGCTGATGTTCACCAGCGTGTTGCGCGGATTGAATGGCCAGAGCGATGGCGACGCGCTCAGCTGGTGGTGGGGGGAAGAGTTGCGCGAGCACGTGTTCCGCCCGCCCACGGTGTTCGGCTTCTACTCGCCCGACTATCCGGTGCCGGGCACCACGCTGGTCGGTCCGAGCTTCGGTGTGCATAACGCCGGGTCCGCCTTGCAGCGGCTGAACTTCCTGACCTACCTGCTCGAGTGGGGTGGCTCGACGCCTGTCACCAGCGTACCGAACGCCACCGGGACGAAGATCGATCTGAGCCGCTTCACCGCCGACGCGGCCGATGCCGGCAAGCTCGTCGATCGCCTGTCGCTGATCGCCACCGGCCAGCCGCTGCCGACCGCGACACGCACCGAAATCGTCAAGGCGGTCTCCTGGTGGACCACCACGACCGACAAGGCGAATTGGCAGGCCAACCGCGTCAAGACGGCCGCTTACCTGGTCTTCGCCACGCCGAATTTTCAAGTTGAGCGCTGAGCGCCACACAAGGATCACACCATGAACAAGACTTCTTCTTTCGATGCGCGCAGGCGCTGGCTGCTGCAGTCCAGTGCCACCTGCGCCAGCGCGCTGGGCTTTGGTAGCGTGGGCAACCTCCTGTTAGGCACACGGCCGGCTCACGCAGCCGACTACAAGGCGCTGGTCTGCGTCTTCCTGTACGGCGGCAATGACGGGCTGAACACCATCGTCCCGACCGACGCGGCGCGGCATGCGCAATACGGCGCCGTGCGGGGTGCACTGGCAATTCCGCGCGAACGGCTGGTCGCGCTGCCCGGCACCGAGTTCGGCCTGCACCCGTCGCTGAGTGCACTGTCGGCTGGGGCCACTGCCGGCCATATCGCGCCGGTGTTCAACGTCGGCCCGCTGTACGCGCCGCTGACCAAGGCCCAGTACCGCAGCACCCCCAACGGCGCGGCGTTGAAGCCGGACGGCCTGTTCTCCCACTCCGACCAGCAAGTGCTGTGGGAAACCGCGACCACCCACGCGCAGGAGCGCAGCGGTTGGGGTGGTCGTGCCTCGACCGCACTTGGCACGGTGAACCCGGTGATCTCGGTCGGCGGCAATGCGCGCTTCGGGCTGACCACGCTGCAATCGCCGCTGGTACTGCCCGGCCCTGGCAGCACCTTTGGCGCTTATGGACTGCAGCCCGCCGATCTCACTTGGGCACCCCGGGCCGCCAACAAGGCGGCCATCGACGCCATGTATGCACAGTCGCAGGACACCGTGCTGGCCAATGCCTACGCGCGCATGCAGCGCGATGCGTTCGCGGTTTCGCAGCGACTGGGCTCGCTGGTCAAGGTCCAGCCCGGCGGAAGTGGCGCCAATCCGGCGATCGATGCCGCCTTCGCGCCGATCACCTCGGGCGGCCGCATCACCACCGCGCTGGGCCGACAGCTTTACCAGGTCGCCAAGCTGATCGCCGGCAACGCCACCGTGGGCGGCGATCGGCAGATCTTCTTCGCGCAGGCCGGCGGCTTCGATACCCATGCCGGGCAGGTTGCAGGCAGCGCGACCGACGGCGAGCATGCGCGTCGGCTGCAGGAGGTCGGTGACGCGCTGGGCGCTTTCTACACCGCGATGCGCAACCTCGGACTGGGGCAGGCAGTCACCACCTTCACCCAAAGCGACTTCGGTCGCACCTTCAAGCCCAACAGCAGCAACGGCACCGATCACGCCTGGGGCAATCAGCACCTGGTGATCGGCGGCGCAGTGCAGGGTCGCGCCACGTACGGCAGCTATCCGCAACTGGTGCTGGGAGGCGCCGACGATGTCGGCAGCGAGCCGTGGGAGCAGCAGGGCCGGTGGATTCCGACCACCTCGGTCGACCAGTACGCCGCGACGCTGCTCGGCTGGTTCGGGGCCAGCGATGCGCAACTCGACGCGACCTTGCCGAACCTGCGCAATTTCGGCACCCGCCGACGACTGGGTTTCGTCTGAGTGGCCCGGAAACAATGCAGAGCGGCGGCTGCTGCGGGTCGTCGTCGATCTGATTGGGGATCTCCACGTGCTGCAAGTAGAGGTGCCCGCGCCCTTACTTCCGCAGCCCGAGTACACGCTTCAGCTTGAACAGAAGCCGTCCTGGCCCTCGCAGGATTTTCGACTCCTGCAGATTGAATCGTGTTGTGAACGCGGCGGGAAGGAGCCGGTACTCAGCCAACGCGACTCTCACCGAGGCTTCGGTCGAGATGTGCTGACGCGAGCAGTACCAGCCGAACAAGCGCTCCAGCCGGTGGTTGCGCTGTACCTTGGATTGTGGCGACTGCGTGCGGCCGAAGTGATGGTTGGCGCCATGCACGCGGTAGCCGATCCTGAGAGAGGGGATGTAGAGCTTGCGTGCGCCGAGCAACGACGCTCCGAAGCCAATCACGTCGTCCGCGCGAATCCGCCAGTCAGCCTCGAACGGATACGGAAACAGCTCACGGTAAAGGCGCCCGGTCAAAGCGATGCATGTCGTCGGCCCACAGAACCACCACTTGCAGCGTCGCGCCAGTGCGGAGGTACATGGCAGCGCCACGTCCTCCTGTGCTGGGGAGAGCGCCGTCGCCAGACGCGGATCGCTCGGCGCCGAAAACTCAGATGTTTCGCAGTACGACAAGTCCGTTGCGCCAGCCGCGTATCGGGGCAGCAGTCGCTCAAGGTAGTCGGTCGGCAACACATCATCCGCATCGCACAAGACCACCACGTCATCGTCGCGCACATAGGGCAGGGCTGCGTGGAAGCAGGACAACTGGCCGCCATTCGGCTTGAACACCACTTCAAGTGAGTTATGACGCGCATGCAAATCCTCTAGAACACTTCGAGAGTCGTCTGTCGAACCATCATCGACCACGATGACCGCGTCAAATGCCGAGGTCTGAGCCAGTACGCCCGTCAGGCACTCCTTTAGGAACCGTCCGTAGTTGTAGTTGTTGATCAAGCAAATCGACCGCATATGGCGCCGCTCCTGTCTGGCTTGGTGGCAAGCCGCGTCTGCAGATTTTTTCAACATTCCGTCCTGGTGGCTGCGATCCCGTCGCAAGGCGCCGTCTGTCGCCAATGAGGCTGGTGAGAAAGCGTGTGGCACCCGAGTGTTCTGAAGCACGAGTACCTTTCCGGGATCGCATGGCTAAGTTTCTCGGCGCCGACAATCATCGATCTTGAATTCAGAGAAATGGTTTGAGAAGCTTCTTCAGCTTCCTGGGCAATTTGCGGGTTTGGCTGACCAGCAGTCGGGTGTTGGCCGCAGGCTCGAAGCCGCGGTAGCCGCGGTCTACGAGCGCGACCTTGGGTGTCACGCCGCTGAAGATCTTAATTTGCTCGATCTGGCTGTCCGCCGTGTGCGACCAGCCCCCTCCTTGGCAGTGACGGCCACCGAGACCTTCACTCCGAATACGCTGGGCGTGCAGGCGCTGCGCGATCTTGTGTTTGAGCGTGCCAGTGATCGCACCACCATTCAATCGATCAGATCTCCGAGCCGAACCAGTTCGGTGCGGAACAGGTCGTGATCACAACGCTCGTCGACCGGTTTCGCGGCCTACGGCGCCATCGTCTGCCGTACGGCGTGCTCCCAATGGGCCATCAGTTCGGCCACGCGGTCGCGCGGCATGCGGGGTTCGAATCGGCGCTCGACGCGCCACTGTGCGCTGAGTTCTTCTAGCCCCTCGTACAGCCCGCAGCCCAGTCCTGCGAGGTACGCAGCACCCAGCGCGGTGGTCTCGATGACCTGCGGGCGCACCACAGGGATGCCCAGCAAGTCGGCCTGAAACTGCATCAGCAGGTCGTTGACACACGCCCCACCATCCACCCGCAACTCCGCCACGGGAAGGCCGCCGGCGGCCACTGCGTCACGGCTCATCGCCTGCAGCAGGGTCGCACTCTGGAAAGCGATGCTGTCGAGCGCCGCGCGGGCAATGTGCGCCACCGTGCTGGCGCGCGACAGCCCGACGATGGCGCCGCGCGCTTCGGGCTGCCAGTAGGGCGCGCCGAGTCCGGTGAAGGCCGGCACGAACATCACACCATCACTGTCGGGCACGCTCTCGGCCAAGGCCTGCACGGCCGCGCTGCGGTCGATGGCGTGCAGCCCGTCGCGCAGCCACTGCACCACCGCACCACCGATGAACACGCTGCCCTCCAGCGCAAACTGCGCCACTGTCGCGGGCTGCGCGGCACGGGTGGTGATCAGGCCGTGGGTCGACGATTGGGAAGTGGCGCCGGTGTGCATGAGCATGAAGCAGCCCGTGCCGTAGGTGTTCTTCGCCAAGCCCGATTGGAAGCAGGCCTGCCCGAAGAGTGCGCTTTGCTGGTCGCCCGCCATGCCGCCGATTGCAATCGGTGCGCCCAAGAGTTCAGCCCCCGTGTACCCATAAACGTGGCTCGACGGGTGCACCGACGGCAGCACCTCGCGCGGCACATCCAGCGCCTCCAGCAACTCGTCATCCCACTGGCCGGTGTGCACATTGAGCATCAGCGTGCGCGATGCATTGCTGACGTCGGTCGCGTGCACCGGGCCACCGGGCTGATCTCGTGTCAGTTGCCACAACAGCCAAGTGTCCACCGTGCCGAATGCCAGCTCGCCGCGCTCGGCGGCAATGCGCGCGCCAGGAACTTCATCGAGGATCCACTTCAGCTTGGTGCCTGAGAAGTACGGGTCGAGCAGCAGCCCGGTGCGCTGACGAAACAGGTCTTCGAGGCCGCGCTCGCGCAACGCGCTGCAGGTCGCCGCGGTGCGGCGATCCTGCCAGACGATGGCATGATGGATCGGCACACCGGTGTGGCGATTCCACACCACCGTGGTCTCGCGCTGGTTGGTGATGCCAATCGCCGCGATATCGCGTGCCGCCAGACCTGCGGACGCCATGGCTTCGCGTGCCGTGGTCAGCTGCGTGGTCCACAACTCGATCGGATCATGCTCGACCCATCCGGGTTGCGGGTAGATCTGCCTGAACTCGCGCTGCGCGCTGGCGACGATGCGCCCGCTGCGGTCGAACACGATGCGGCGCGAACTGGAAGTGCCCTGGTCGAACGCGAGAAGATGGGTGGGGGTGGTCATGGTGCGCCAATCATGGCTGGCCCCGTGACGATCGGTCAAACCCCGATCAGGCCACCGGTGTGAAGGCGCGCGCGCCCGATGACATGGTTGGCGCGTCGGTGGCAGTCGCTACGGTGGCTTCCAGCTCGCCGCCCAGCGCATCGATCAGGTCCGGAATCAGTTGCACCAGCTCGCCGGTGGCGATCGCCGCATCGGCGTCGAAGGCATCGTCGGCCTTGTCGGTTCGAACACGCGCTTCGAACACCACGTCGAGGAAGTCGATCTTCTTGATCTGCCCGGTTTCGGTCAGCACGAAAGACACCCGACCCTGCCAGGTCAGCGCCAGCCGCGTCGGCCGCTTGCCGGTGGAAATGCGCTGGCGCACCTCGTCGATGTCCAGCGGATGGCGGGCATAGCGCACCACCGACTTCATCTCGTCTTCCGACTTCAGCTCGCACTCGCGGTCGACCGAGAACGCGGCCGGCGGCTCGCCGGTCAGCAGCCAGTCGGACATCGCGACCGAGGCCGATTCAGTGGTCTGCAGCGGCGTCAGCGTCAGGCCATCGAGTGACTTGATCAGCTGCGTCACCACCTCGCCCGCTCGAGCCGGGCTGCTGGCATCGACCATCAGGAGCCGCTGCTTCGCATCGATCCACACCTTCAAGGTGGATCGCTTGGTAAAGGCCATCGGCAGCAACTCCAGCGTCGCCTGCTCCTTCAGCTCTTTCGTCTGCTTCTTGCCTGGCTTGCGCCCGCTGGCCTGTTCGACCTGCTGTGCGAGCTCGTCGGTTCGGCGCTTGACCACGGCCGATGGCAATGCCTTGCGCTCGACCATCAACATCATCAGCCACTGCACGCCAACAGCTTCGATCAGCGGGCCGTGTTCAGTGCCGCGCGGGGCGACCCAGCCCAGCGACTGCGGCTGCGTGGCGCCACATTCAGAGAAACGAGCCGCTGCAAGGGCTTCTTCGATCTGCGCCAGCGTGGCCTGCCATTCGGGGCCCACGCGATACACCGTCAGGTTCTTGAACAAACTGCTTCTTCTTTCCAGGGCTGCATGAGACGGCCGGCGGGTTGAGCGGCGGGCCGGGGGAGGCGGGATTGTCCACGGCCCGGGAGTCTCTCCGATGTTCTAGAGTGCCGGGGTGCTTCCCGGCCCCAGGGCGACGCCGGTTGGCCGCACCACTCACGCCTGCAGAACAGGGAGACAACGATGAACGACAACCTCAAGCGAGCCGCCGACGCGGTGTTGGCCAACACCGTGGGTACCGCGGGCGGCGCGCCCGGCGTGGTTGCGATGGCCACCGATCGCAACGGCAACTTCTACGAAGGCGCGGCCGGTCGTCGCTCTCTTGGCGGAGACGCGCCGATGACCACCGATTCGGTGATGGCGATCTTCTCGACCAGCAAGGCCATCACCGGCACGACACTGATGCAGCTGGTGGAAGAGGGCAAGGTGCGCCTCGACGATCCGGTCAAGAAGTACGTGCCTGAAATCGCCGAGATCCAGGTGCTCGAGGGCTTCGACGCCAACGGCCAGCCCCAGTTGCGGGCACCGAAGCGCGACATCACGATCGACCACCTGATGCTGCACACCGCCGGCTTCAGCTACGAGTTCTTCAGCCACGACGACCTGAAGCTGCGCGGCGCCCTGGGCATCCCGTCGGTGGTGTCGAGCACCTTCGCTTCCATCAAGACCTGCCTGCTGTTCGATCCGGGCACGCAGTGGGGCTACGGCGTCAACATCGACTGGGTTGGCAAGGTGGTGGAAGCCGTGCGCGGCAAGCGGCTCGGCGAGGTGATGCAGGAGCGCGTGCTGGCGCCGCTGGGCATGAGCGACACCGGCTTCGTGATGACGCCCTCGATGCAGGCCCGCCGCGCGGTGATCCACGACCGCGCGATGGATGGCAAGCTGACCCCGCTGCCCGACCTGGTGCTGCCACAGCCGCCCGAGATGGACATGGGCGGCCACGGGCTGTACTCGACGGTGGCCGATTACATGAAGTTCATCCGCATGATCCTCAACGACGGCGCCGGCGCGAACGGCCGCGTGCTGAAACCGGAAATAGTTGAGCAGATGTCGCGCAACGGGCTGGGCGGGCTGAAATCGGGGGGTTGGATCACCTCGATCCCGTCGCTGTCGAACGCGGGCGAATTCTTCCCCGGCCTGACCAAGTCGTGGGCCTACACCTTCCAGGTCAACGAGGAGCCGACACCCTCAGGGCGACCGGCCGGTTCGCTGATGTGGGCCGGTCTCGCCAATCTGTTTTACTGGATCGATCGCCGAAACGGCATCGGCGGCTACTGGGGCTCGCAGATCCTGCCGTTCCAGGATGTGTCGTCGTACCCGGGATTCGTCGATTTCGAGACCACGGTGTACCGGCATTTGCACCGCTGACGCGCCGGTGTGGCATCTCACACGCGACCCCCCGGAGTCAGGGGGTTGACCCACCGGCATTCCCCATGGACCATGCGCGATAACCCTCGGTAATCACCCTCCATGATCCACTTCCGCGTTGCCACGATTCTGCTGTCCACTGCGCTGGCGTGTGCGTCTGCGTCGGCAGAGACCTTGAATTTCAAGCCGCTTGGCTTTGGCAACACTGGTGGCTCCTCGGCAAGTCTGCCGGAAGCGCTGATCAGCGGGACCAGCGCCGGCACGATCCTCTATGCGAACGAGTACTTCTCCAGCGAGGGTGGCTCCATCTGTTCCGCGTTCACCACGCCAGACAGCACGTCGTGCACCGGCGACTTGGAGATCAGCTTCACGACCGCTGTCAACCAACTGAGCTTGCGTGCGATCGGCGTCGACGGGGGTGACAGCGTCACGATCTTGGCGTACGCAGGCAGTTCGCTGCTCGGCAGTCAGGTAGTTGCCGCTCCTCAGGATGCAGAGCCTGATCCTCAGCAGGAAGTCGTCCTTGACTTCAGCGCACTCAGCGGTGTCACGAAGCTGGTTTTTTTGACAACCAGAGCACTGGCGCTGGCTTGGCCTACGGCAAGTTCAGCTTCACTAGCCCGGTGCCTGAGCCGGCCACCGGGCTGCTGACGCTGCTGGGTGTCGCCGCCCTCGGGCAGTTCGCCCGGCGCCGTCAGGCCGCCTGAGCGGCTCCCCTCCAGCCAGCCTGCTCCCGCGCTAGACGGGAGCCGTGCCCTGCAGGGCCTCGTCGAGCACCTCCACCCAGTGCTTCACCTGCGTTGTCGTCCCCGACTGCAGATGCTGAATGCACCCGATGTTGGCCGAGACGATGGTCTGAGCCTCGACCTCGGCCAGATTGGCCAGCTTGCGGTCGCGCAACTGGTACGCCAGTGTGGGCTGCAAGACCGAGTAGGTGCCGGCCGAACCGCAGCACAGGTGGCTTTCGCTCGGTGAGAGCTGCACATCGAAACCCAGCGCGCCCAGGTGCATCTCGACGCCGCCGCGAAGCTGCTGGGCATGCTGCAGGGTGCACGGTGGATGGAAGGCCAAACGCGCCGTGGGCTTGTGATGAATTCGTGATTTCAGTGCCGGGACCAGCTCCGGCAGCAACTCGCTCAGGTCCTTGGTCAGTTCGCTGATGCGTCGGGCCTTGTCGGCGTAAGCCTCGTCGTGCGCCAATGCCTGGCCGTACGCCTTGACCGCGGCACCGCAGCCTGACGCGTTCATCACGATCGCTTCGACCTTGTTCGCCAGCACGCTGGGCCACCAGGCGTCGATGTTGCGGCGCATGTCGGCCAAGCCGCCTTCGTGATCGCCGAGGTGGCTGCGGATCGCGCCGCAGCAGCCGGCCTCTTCGGCCACCACCGTCTGGATGCAGGCCACGTCGAGCACGCGCGCGGTGGCGCTGTTGATGTTGGGCAGCATCGTCGGCTGAACACAGCCCATCAGCATCAGGACCTTGCGCGGATGCTCACGTTGAGGCCAGCGGCGCGCCGTAGCCCGCTCGGAAGCACTCGGCTTGGGGGCGACCTTGCTCTTCAGGGACGCCGGCAGCAGCGGGCGCACCAGCTGGCCGAGCTTCATGGCCGGGTCGAACAGGGGCGACGTCAAACCCTCCTTCAGCAGCCAGCGCACCGCCTGCTCACCACGCGGGCGCTCGACCTTCTTGTCGACGACGCGGCGGCCGATCTCGACCAGGTCGCCGTACTGGACGCCCGATGGGCAGGTGGTCTCGCAGTTTCGGCAGGTCAGGCAGCGATCGAGGTGGGACTGCGTCTTGCGGGTTGGCACAGCGCCTTCGAGCACCTCCTTGATCAGGTAGATGCGGCCGCGCGGGCCGTCGAGCTCATCGCCGAGCAACTGGTAGGTCGGGCAGGTGGCGGTGCAGAAGCCGCAGTGCACGCATTTGCGCAGGATGGCTTCGGCGGCGTCACCGTCCGGCGTGCCCTTGTATTCAGGGGACAGGTTCGTTTGCATGGGGAGGGTGGGGCGTCAGCCGCCGGGGTAAAGCCGTCCGGGGTTGAAGATGCCGTGCGGGTCGAACGAGCGCTTCAATTCGCGGTGGATGCGATCCAGCGGCGAGGCCAGCGGGGCGAACGCACCGGCTGACTTGTCGATGCTGCGGAACAGCGTCGCGTGGCCGCCGGCGCGCTTGGCGATATCGCGGAGGTGGGTTGCGGCAGCTGCGTCGGCGCGGGGGGTCACGCACCAGCGCTGGCCACCGGCCCATTCGATGAGTGGAACGCCCGGCAGGTCCAGCACCGCAGCGGTCTGCGGCACCGACAGCCGCCACAGCCCACCACCGGCATCCACCGCCGCCTGTGCCGCAGTGAAAAACTCATCGCGGTGATCGCGCAGGTCTTGCCAGAACGTCTCGACCAGGGCGGGCTCCAGGACCTCGCCACCGAGCGCCTGGAGCTTGGTGGTCGCCGCCTGCACCGCGGCGACAGCACCCCGCAGGCGCACCACCAGTTGATCGTTCCAGATGGCGCTGGCGTTCAGCGGCAGCGGCTGGCCACCCCATTGGTGCAGCTGCGCCAGCGCCGCGGCTTGCGCCATGTCGAAGCGCAGCGTCACGCTGGCAGGCGCCACCGGAAGGACCTTGATCGACACCTCCAGGATCACGCCCAGGGTTCCGAGCGAGCCGGCCAGCAGACGAGACACGTCATACCCGGCGACGTTCTTGATCACCTGCCCACCGAAGCTCAGCACCTCGCTCCGGCCGTTGAGCAGCGTCGCGCCCAGGATGTAGTCGCGCACCGCACCCACCGTGGCACGCGCCGGACCCGACAGTCCGGCGGCGACCATGCCGCCGACCGTGCCGCCCGCGGAGAAATGGGGTGGCTCGAACGGCAGGCACTGGCCCTTCTCGGCCAACGCCGCTTCGAGTTCAGCCAGCGGCGTGCCGCATCGCGCAGTGACCACCAGCTCGGTGGGCTGGTAGCTGGAGATGCCTGCCAGCTCCGTGGTGGGGAGCACCTCGCCTTGCGGCGCCTCGCCGTAGAAGTCCTTCGTGCCACCGCCTCGGATGCACAGTGGCGAGCCCGCTTGCTGCGCAGCGCGGACACGGTCGATGAGGCGCGCAAGCGCAGGGACATCATCAATCATCAGGGGGTCAGGAACGGATCAAAACCGAGGCAGGTCCGGGAATGGCAGCAGGCCCTTGCGCACGTGCATTTTTCCGTACTCGGCGCAGCGGTGCAGTGTCGGGATCACCTTGCCGGGGTTCAGCAACTCGGTGGGATCGAACGCGCGTTTCAGCGCCAGCATCTGCTCGCGCTCGGCCGGCGTGAACTGCACGCACATCGAGCTGAGCTTCTCGATACCGACGCCGTGCTCGCCCGTCACCGTGCCGCCGAGGCGCACGCTGGTCTCGAGGATGTCGGCGCCAAACTGCTCGCAGCGGTGCAGCTGATCGGGGTCATTGGCGTCGTACATGATCAGCGGGTGCAGGTTGCCGTCGCCTGCGTGGAACACGTTGCAGCAGCGCAAGCCGTAGGTGACTTCCATCTCGGCGATGCGCACCAGGATCTCGGCCAGCTTGTTGCGCGGAATCGTCGAGTCCATGCACATGTAGTCCGGGCTCATGCGCCCGCTGGCCGGGAAGGCGTTCATCCGACCGCTCCAGAACTTGAGTCGTTCAGCCTCGTCGCGGCTGATGTCGAAGCGGGTCGCGCCAGCGGCACCCAGCACCGCGACCATCCGGCCGATTTCCTCTTCCACCTCTTCAGGCGTGCCGTCGCTCTCGCAGAGCAGGATCGCGGCGGCTTCCAGGTCGTATCCCGCGTGAACGTAGGCGTCGACGCAGGCGGTCATCGGCTTGTCCATCATTTCCAGGGCAGCCGGGATGATGCCGGCACCGATGAGTGCCGCCACCGCGTGACCGGCCTTGCGCACGTCGTCGAAGCTGGCGAGGATCGCGCGCGCCTGTTGGGGCTTGGGCACGAGCCGGACGGTCACTTCCACCGTGACGGCCAGCATGCCTTCGGACCCGATCACGATGGCCAGCAGATCGAGGCCTGCCACATCGAGCGCCTCGGAGCCGAACTCGACCGCTTCGCCTTCCACGGTGTAGCCGCGCACGCGCAGCACGTTGTGAATCGTCAGACCGTACTTCAGGCAGTGCATGCCGCCGGAGTTCTCGGCGACGTTGCCGCCGATCGTGCAGGCGATCTTGCTGCTCGGGTCGGGGGCGTAATACAGGCCGTGGCGCGCGGCCGCCTCGCTAATCGCCGCATTGCGCACACCGCCCTGCACGACCGCAGTGCGGCTGACCGGGTCGATTTTCAGGATCCTGTTGAACTTGGCGAGGCTGAGGGTGACGCCCAGCGCGTGTGGCGTCGCGCCACCGCTGAGCCCAGTGCCGGCTCCGCGGGCCACGACCGGCACACCCAGGCGGTGGCAAGTGGCCAGCACCGCCGACAGCTGCGCCTCGGTCTCGGGCAGCGCGACCGCCAACGGCAACTCGCGGTAGGCGGTCAGGCCATCGCACTCGTAGGGCACCGTGTCCTCGTTCTGCCACAGCAGCGCGTGGGCGGGCAGCAGCGGCGTCAGCGCCGCCACCACCTCGGCGCGCCGGGCGAGGCGGTCAACCGCGGTCGGTCCCTGAACCTCCGCGGCGAGAACCAAAGGGCTGATCGGGGCGTTCATCTGACGAATCCAGTGCAATGCATGCTGCCGGGCACTGTAGCGTCATCGTCCGAGTCCTGAGCCCATGCCGGCTCCATCGCCCTGCACGACACGTGGCACAACCCAGTGTCAGACGGCAGCTGCGGTAAACACGGTCAGTACGCCGGTGTAGCCATACAAGTGGCGGTTCGCGATCTCGCCATTGGCAAAAAAGCCGACCAGTGGCACGTCGCCGAGCGCATGCCGCACGATGGCGAGCTCAGCCGATGGCGCTCCGAAGTGCGGGCCTCCCCGTCCGGCGCAACTGACATACACCGCGCCGGCGATCTGTCGAGCCAGGTGCGGCGCAGCGCCCGCATCCCCGCGGTGCAGGGCCATCGCGGTTTCAAACGGCAGCGTCTCAGGCTCGAGTTCTTCACGGATCTCGGTGCAGATGCGCACCAGGTCGCGCCGCGCGGCGTCGGTGTTGCGCTGGCAGAAGGCGAGCTGCATGCCGCGTTCGACCAGATCGGCCACGGCGACCGCATGCCGACCCGGATCGATGCCCACCAGATGGCGCACCCGCGTCTCGGTGCCGAAGTTGCCGCCGCGTGCCTGGGCACCGTCCGGATCGCTCAGGCCAACCAGCGTGCCGCGCAGACGCGGCAGGGCTTCGCGGGGATCTTGTGGATCGACCTTGAGGTCGCGCAGCAGGCAGCCCAGCGCGGGCTCGTCGTCCAGCGAGACAACGAGGTTGCGCTCGACCGCGGTAACGCGGCGGACCACACCGATGGGCTGGCAGCCCTGGGTGACGCGCGAGATCAGGGGCACCTGTGCGTCGAACGCGACCCCCGACAGGCCGCCGTGGTAGACACCATCGGCGATGTGTATCGCAGGCCCACGCGCAGAGGCCATGCCTCCGAAGAGGTAGCCCGTGTCGGTCTGATCGGCCAGCTCGGCGACCAGATCGGCGGCCTCGTGCGCCGACGAATCGGCGTGCACCAGGGCAGTGGCGGCGGTGAAGCCGGGCTGCCCGGACAAGGGCTGCAATCCGGAAAAGACCCGGAAGTGTGCCGGAGCGATATCGCCCAGCATCAGCGACAGGGCGGGCTCGTCAAAGTATTCGACACCATTGCCCGCGATGCCGACGCCGACAGAGCCGACCCAGGCCACACCGGGCCACTGGCTGCGCAGCGCGGCCAGCAGAGCCTCGGCGGCGGCGCCGTAGTGATCGCTGAAGTAGACCCAACCCAGGGTCGGGGTGTCGATGTGATCGGGCAGGGCACGTTGCGCCTCCAGCTGCGCGGTGACCAGGGAGAGCGCGAAGCGCCAGTCAGGGTGCGTGGCGTGCGCGTGAAGGAACAGTTTCATCGTGGCGCCCGCCCAGAAGGCTTTCGGGGAGCAGCGGTGGAGCCCGCACGCGCGCTGCGGCGCGGCGCTTTCCTGGCGGGGGGCTGACTCGACGACGGCGTGGCGGAGGACGACTTCATCGCTTTCGCCGCGGGTGCTGTCGCAGCGGAGGCGACCAGCGCTGCGGCTTCGGCCGCGCCGTCCTTCAACGCGGAAGCAGCCAGTTCGCTGAACTGCTGGGTCAGGGCGCCCCACCATTGCATCGGGTCGACGACGGGCTTCGCATTGGCCTGCGGCGTGCCGGCGGCGCGTTCCTCAGGCGCTTCGGGTTCCGGTGGCTTCGCAGATTCCGCCGCGCTGCGCGCAGTTGCTGCGGTCGGCGTGCGGATCGTCAAAGCATCGCGCAGGTCGCCCATCTGCACATTCATGGTCTGCAGCGTTGTCAGGGTCATCTTCTGGACCTCGAGCGCCTGGATCGTCGCGCCCAGCATCCGAGCGTTCTGTTCGAGCCAGAACTGAACCGTCCGCAATTCCTGAATGCGCTTGTCCAGCTCCTCTGGGTTCAGGGTCGGCGCGACCCACTGGCCCATCGTCGGCAGCGCTGCGCCGGCGTTCTTGACCAGACCCTGCAGGAACTCAAAGCCGGGGGCAAATGACGTGAAGGCAGGGGTGTCTGTCATGGGGTCTCCTGGACGCTCTACCCGCAGATTGTGCCCCTCGGGTACAGGCGCGCGCCAAGCGGCGTGCGGCACAGTCACCAGATTTCACGGGCGCCGCAACTCGATGCGCAGCACCCCCGCATCCTGCGTCCAGCGCAGCCGCCCGAGCACGTCCATGCCGAGCAGTGGGCGCTCACCGAGCGCGGGCAGCGCGATGATCTGCAAGCGTTCGGCGGTGACGCCGCCGTCCAATGCCACGTCAGCGCGCACCACCTGGCCAGCCACCACGCCGCCAGCGGTTTTCGATTGCACCGAGCCCATCACATCGAGCTGCAGTTCGCGCGCCAGTGCCGCCGAGATCGCGGTCGAAGTGGCACCGGTGTCGACCAGGAAATCGACCTGGCGCCCGTTGATGCTTCCCGGCCAGTGGTAGTGGCCATCGGGGCCCCGTGCGATCTCGATCACGCCGCCGTCGCTGTGGAAGCGGGAGCTCTGCTGCTGATGCAGCCACCACTGAACGACGAGAAACACCACCAGGCCGAGCAGCAGCCACAGCGTGATCACCTTGAAGGTGCGCGGCAACTCCTGGCTCATTGCCGCGGCGTCCGACAATCAAGCGTCGCCTTGACGGCTGTTGAAGGGTAATCTGGCCCTTCGTGTAAACCATTCCAGCGGCTGGCGAGTTTCATGGGTATGGTGCGATAGACCGTGACGGCAGGCAGGCTGCGCAAGCTGCAGCCAAAAACTACGAGCCCGATGCCTTCCTTCCTCCATTCTCGACGCACCTGCGCACCCAAGCACCCAGACACTTGCACGACGCTGCCGCGCGGTCGCCCGCCCGCCCGCGTGCTGTTGGCCCTCACGCTGCTGGCGGCAACCGTACATGGTTGCGTGCTCGATGGTATGCCGCTTGGCGGTTTGCAGACACCAGCCTACGCGGCGCTGCCGATCGCGACGACCGTTCAGGTGCGGCAGATTGCAGCGGCCAACGCGGTGGAGCCAGCGCCGCCAGGCCCTGTCGACACCACAGTGGCGCCACCGCCTGCGCGGTCAGCCCCGAGACAGGTGCTGCCAGCGGTGCAGATCGCCAGCAACACCCCCGTGCCAGCGCATGGTGCATCTGGTGCAGCGCCTGCAGAGCCGGTCACCCCACCTTCTGACAAGCCGGTGGAAACCCCAGCGGTACACGCGACTTCGGCCTCGGCTGCAGAGCACCCATCGCCTCCGCTTCGCCAGCCAGAGCGTCCGGTGCCGGTGTACAAGACCCGGATTCCACCGACCACGACCATCGAGTACGAAATCCAGCGCGGCGGGCTGTCGGGCATCGGAGAACTGAGCTGGCGGCCGGCCAACGGGCACTACGAAGTGCGGCTGGAAGCCAGCATCGCCGGCTTCACGCTGTTGACGCAGGTCAGCCAGGGCGGCTTCGATGCCGCTGGATTGGCGCCGACGCGCTTCACCGACCAACGAACACGCAAGGCAGCGCGGGCGGCTAATTTCCAGCGCGAAGCCGGCAAGATCACCTTCTCTGGGCCGCGCGACGAATACGCGCTGGCCGCAGGATCCCAAGACCGCCTGAGCTGGATGATCCAGTTGCCGGCCGTGCTGGCCGGCGAGCCGAAACGCGCCGCGACAGGCGGCGAGGTGGTGCTCTATGTCGCCGGAGCGCGGGGCGACGTCGACATCTGGGACCTGCGCTCCAGCGGCGCCGAAACCATTGACACACCCTCAGGCGCATTGCAGACGATCAAGTTCACCCGCACGGCACGCACCGCCCGCGACACGCTCGCCGAAGTCTGGCTGGACCCCAAGCGTCACTACCTGCCGGTGCGGGCGCGACTGACCCAGGGCGAGTCTGACAGCGCGCTGGACCTGCAGTTGCGCGAGCTGCGGACGGGGCCTTGAACGGACGCCGCTTGAAAGCGGTTCAGACGTACCCAACTGCGTTCGGTGCGCAGACTTCGCGCGCCGAGGAGTCCCTGATGCAGATGGTTTACAACTCTGACAGTTTCGTCGTGGTGCAGTTCGAGGTGCCAGCCGATGCCACGCTTCCCGACAACGGAGATGCGCTTGCACGCGGTGGCTACGAGATCGTCGACAAGTTCGCGCGCAAGGAAATCTACATCGACGGCGCGATGGCGCAGATCTTCAAGGACGGTGTCGAGGCCCTGATCGTGGCCCGGCCTGCCGGCCCGACGCAAGAAGAAATGGACGACTACCTCGAGGGCTTTGCATCGCTGATGCATCAGCCAGTGGTCATGCACTGAAGCGCCGATCTGAGAAGGACTGCGCGAGCCGCCACCGATCCGACTCAGTTTTGTACAGGGGCTGCCGATAATCCGCCCATGACCGAATTCTTCGCACAGGCAACGCTCGGGCTGCAGTCAGCCCTGGCTTTCCTGGCGGCTTTCGTCACCTTCGATCTATCGAAGCGGCTGCAGGCCAAACTCACTGTCGACTCGGCGTTCTACCTCATCGGAGCGTCTTTGGCCCTTTCAACCGGGCTGTGTTCGCTGGCTGTGCTGGGTGTGGATTCCCAGAACCTGCTGTTTGATCTGGGTTATCACCCGCTGCTGGCATTTGGGGTCTGGCTCGGCACCGCCGTCCTCTGCTCGCTTGGCCTGGCGGTGGGCTGCCGAAGCCGGTCGGCGGCGCTGAGCACCTGGATGGGATCCGGGCTGCTTGCTTGCGGAATCGTGGCCTCCCAAGTGGTGTTCATTCATGCGCTCGGACTCAGTCCGGGCGTGATCTGGTCCACGCAGACCCTCATCGCAGCGACTTGCCTGGCAGCAGTTGGCTGCGCCGCAGCGCTCTGGTTCCAAAGCGAGGTCAGAGCGCGCATCAGACATGGCCATCTGGCGTGGCAAGCGGTGTCGGCCCTGCTGCTCGCGATCGCCATCGTCGGCTCGCAGGCCGCAGTGATCAATGCGGCCGCGCTTGACGGACAGGCGTCCAGCGCCTGGTCGGTTCGAGTACCTTCCGCCAGCATGGCCATGCTGGCGACCGTGGGGTCCATCGGCTTGCTGGTCATGCTGTTGCTGTTGTCGCAGATCGAATTGCGCCTGAAGGCATCGCTGAATCTCGCCAAGGGCGAACTTGAAAAGCAGTCGCTTCGCGACCCGCTGACACAGCTGCCGAATCGATCGATGTTCGAGGGCATGCTGGCCCAGTGCGTGCAGAAGGCGGATGCCACAGGTGGGCGATTGGCCCTGCTGCTGATCAACCTGGACGGCTTCAAGCCAATCAACGAGATGTTCGGTCATCGTGCGGGAGACCGGGTGCTGCGCGAGATCGCCGCCCGGCTGCGCAGCATGGCTCAGCCGCACATGGTGGCGCGGCTCGGTAGCGATGAGTTTCTGCTGCTGCTGCCCGACGACCCGACTGCGGAAGACGCTTCCAGCGTGGCCACCCGCGTGCTCGCATCGACCTGCCTGCCTTGCCGCATCGACGGCCGCGAGACCATCGTCACGAGCTCCATCGGCATTGCGAAGTACCCCAAGCATGGGGCCTTGTCGACGCTGATCGCGCACGCCGATGCGGCCATGCGCGTGGCCAAGGCCAGCGGCGGCGCGACCTACTGCTTCTTCGAGGCGAGCATGGTCAGTGGGCTGCGCGAACAGACAGAGTTGCTGCGCGACCTGCGGTGCGCGCTGGAGAAAGGCGAGTTGGAGCTGTTCTACCAGCCCAAGATCCATGCGCCGACCGGCGAGATCACCGGCGCGGAGGCGCTGATGCGCTGGCAGCATCCGAAGCTGGGCTTGGTCGGCCCGAGCATCTTCATTCCGATAGCCGAGCGCTACGGCCTGATCGGCGCGCTGGGCAACTGGCTGATCGACGAGGCGTGCCGGCAGATCCGCACATGGCGCGACGGCGGGCTGCGCATGCGGGTGGCGATCAACCTGTCGGTGCATCAGCTGCGTCAGCCTGATCTGGTCGATCGCATCGCTCGGGCGCTGAAGGAGCGCGATATCAATCCTGGCCTGCTGACCTGTGAGATCACCGAGTCGGTGGCCATGGAAGACGCCGAAGGCACCATCGAGATATTCAAGCGGCTGACGCAGCTGGGCGTCAGCGTCTCCATTGACGACTTCGGCACCGGCCACTCGAGCCTGGCCTATTTGCGCAAGCTGCCCACCAGCGAGCTCAAGATCGACCGCAGTTTCGTGCTGGACCTGGAAACCAGCGAAGACGCCCGCAAGGTCGCCTCCGCCATCATCAACCTGGCGAAATCGCTGGATCTGAAAGTGGTGGCGGAAGGTGTCGAGACCGAAGGCCAGAACAAGATCCTGCGCGAGTTCGGCTGCGACCAGCTGCAGGGCTTCCTCTTCGCCAAGCCGATGTCGGCCAAAGCGCTGGCTCTGTGGGCGATGGACGATGTGGGCCCGCGCACGATGAATTTCCGCTCGTCCTTGTTCAAGGAAACCAGGCCTCCTGAACTGGTTTGACCCCGGGGCAGGCGCCGCCGTCAGACATCGTTTCTAGAATGCGGCAGATGACGACCAAGCCCTACACCCGCGGCGCCGAGCTGCCAGAGTTGCTGCGGCAGCGCATCGTGATCCTCGACGGTGCCATGGGCACGATGATCCAGCGCTACAAGCTGGGCGAGGACGACTACCGTGGCGAGCGCTTCAAGAACCACCCGAAGGACCTCAAGGGCAACAACGAGCTGCTCTTGTTCACCCGGCCCGACGTGATTTCAGAAATCCACGATCAGTACCTGGCTGCGGGCGCCGACATCATCGAGACCAACACCTTCGGCTCCACCCGCGTCGCACAAGACGACTACGGCCTCGCCTCGGTGGCGCGCGAGATGAATGTGGTGGCAGCGCAGCTGGCGAGGGCTTCCTGCGAGCGCTACAGCACGCCCGACAAGCCGCGCTTCGCCGCGGGCGCACTGGGCCCGACGCCGCGCACCGCGAGCATCAGCCCGGACGTCAACGACCCGGCCGCGCGCAATGTCAGCTTCGACGAGCTGAAGGACTCGTACCTCGAACAGGCCGCAGGGCTGCTCGAAGGCGGGTGCGACTTGTTCCTCGTGGAAACCATCTTCGACACGCTGAACGCCAAGGCGGCGATCTTCGCGCTGGACGAGCTGATGGAGACCACCGGCGAACGGTTGCCGGTCATCATCTCCGGCACGGTGACCGACGCATCGGGGCGCATCCTGTCGGGGCAGACCGTGACCGCGTTCTGGCACAGCGTGCGCCACGCGCGGCCGCTGGCGGTAGGCCTGAACTGCGCGCTCGGCGCGACGCTGATGCGGCCTTACATCGAAGAGCTTTCGAAGGTGGCCGGCGACACCTTCATCAGCTGCTACCCGAATGCCGGACTGCCCAACCCGATGAGCGACACAGGGTTCGACGAGACCCCCGAGATCACCGGTCGGCTGGTCGAAGAGTTCGCGAAGAGTGGCTTCCTGAACATCGCCGGTGGCTGCTGCGGCACAACACCAGCGCACATCGCCGAGATCGCACAGCGAGTGGGCCAGTACCGTCCCCGCTGCTGCGATGCCACTGGGCTGTTCAGCGGGCTGAAGGCAGCCTGACCCGAACAACAGCGACATCCAGAGACCGCGGGACGGGTCGCCGCCCGTGGATGCGCCACGACAATCTGCCGCATGTCTTCGCTGCCCGCCCCCTCACGGCTTTCGCTCTACCTTGACCTGATCCGCTGGAACCGGCCCGCCGGCAGCTACCTGCTGCTGTGGCCGACGCTGTCGGCGCTGTGGCTCGCTGCCGGCGGCTTTCCAGGCTGGCACCTGTTGGCGGTGTTCGCGCTCGGCACCGTGCTGATGCGCAGCGCCGGATGCTGTGTCAACGATGTCGCCGATCGCGATTTCGATCGCCATGTGAAGCGTACCGCCGAGCGGCCGGTGACTCGCGGCGCCATCAGCGCGCGCGAGGCGCTGTTGTGCGGCGCGGCGCTGGCCTTCACTGCCTTCCTGCTGGTGCTGACGACCAACCTGCCGACCGTGTTGTGGAGCGTGGCAGCGCTCGTGGTGACCTTGATCTACCCGTACACCAAACGCTTTTTCTCGATGCCCCAGGCCGTGCTGGGTGTGGCCTTCAGCTTCGGCATCCCGATGGCGTTCTCGGCCGTGCTCGGCGAGGTGCCCGCCAGCGCCTGGGCACTGCTACTCGGCAACCTGTTCTGGGTGCTGGCCTACGACACCGAGTACGCCATGGTCGACCGCGACGACGACCTGAAGATCGGTATCCGCACCTCGGCGATCACGCTCGGGCGTTTCGATGTCGGGGCGGTGATGGTGTTCTACGCGGTGTACCTTGCGGTGTGGGCAGCCATCGGACTGCATCTGGCCCTGGGCGCAGCGTACTTCGCCGGTATCACCGCCGCCGCCGCGTTGGCAGGCTGGCATTTCACGTTGATTCGTGACCGATCCCGCGACGGTTGCTTCCGAGCCTTCCGGCTGAACCATTGGGTCGGACTGGCAGTCTTTGCCGGCGTGCTGGCAGAGGCCCTGTTGCGCCAGCGAAGTCAGTGAATCAGCCCGACGCCTGTCCGACGGCTCAGCGGCCGTACTCGTCGCCCAGTTCAGTCGCTCGTCGCTTAGCTGCGGTCAGTGCACGCAGGAACGAAGCCTTGACGCCGTCGGCGTCAAGCGCGGTGATGGCCGCATGGGTAGTACCGCCCTTTGAGGTGACGCGCTGGCGAAGCACCTCGGGTGGTTCGTCGGCGTCTCGTGCCAGCGAGGTGGCTCCCGAGAGGGTGGCCAGCGCCAGCTGCCGAGCTTGCGCTGCGCTGAGACCCAACTGGACGCCCGCTTCGATCAGGGCCTCCAGCACGTAGAACACATAGGCCGGGCCGGAGCCCGACAACGCGGTGACGGCATCGAGCTGCTCTTCCCGCTCGACCCACAGCGTCAGGCCGGTGGGCGCGAGCAAGCGATCTACCGCGGTGCATTCATCGGGCGACACGGCTGGCCGCGCATACAGACCAGCGATGCCTTGCCCGATCAATGCCGGGGTATTGGGCATGGCGCGCACCACGCGCTCGCTGCCAGTGGCCCGCACGATGGCATCGCTGCGGATGCCGGCCATCACGCTCAACTGCAAGGCACCGGCGATGTGGGCAGCGCAGGGGGATGCTGCCGCCTGAAAGAGCTGTGGCTTCACCGCCCAGACCACGCAGTCGATGCCGTCCAAGGTGCGGTCTGCAGCGCCGAGTGTCCGCACCCCGAAGCTGGCCTGCAGGGCCGCTCGGCGAGCCGCGTCCGGTTCGATGACGCTGATCACGCCGGGCGCCCAGCCACTGCGCACCAGACCACCGATCAAGGCGCCGGCCATGTTGCCGCCGCCCACGAACACCACAGACGACAGTGTCATGAGCGGACAGCCTGCATCAAGGGGGCGTCGAGGCGGCTGGGGATTTGGAAGCGTTGTGCGCTTTGCATCGGATTTTCCTGAACGAGACTTGAACAACGGGACTTCGAGAGAAACTGTAACCGCGCCGCCACGGCAGATGGCTGCTCTGCGCCCCCAAAGTCAGTGCCCGGACGGGGACGGCGTCCGCGACAGCAACTCCGCATTGCCACCCGCCGCCGACGTATTGACGGTGAGTGTTTGTTCCGCACAGAACCGCAACAGGTAGTGCGGCCCGCCAGCTTTCGGGCCCGTGCCGCTGAGGCCCTCGCCGCCGAAGGGCTGGACACCGACCACCGCACCGATCATGTTGCGATTGACGTAGACATTGCCAACACGAGCCGCTTCGGCCAGATGCAGTGCTCTGCTGTCGATGCGGGTGTGCAGGCCGAGCGTGAGGCCATAACCCAGCACGTTGATCTGCGCGATCACCGCGGCCGGATCACCCCGCCAGCGCGCTACATGCAACACCGGGCCAAAGATTTCCTGTGGCACATCGCCGATGCGCGCCACCTCGAAGGCGATCGGCGCAACCAGCCTCGGCACATGAACCGCAATGCGTGACGCCTCGCCAATCCATTTGGCCTCGGTTCGCAATCGCGCGATCTGCCGCTGCAGATGAGCGAAGGCTTCGTCGTCGATCACCGGGCCGACATCGGTGCTCCACAGCGCTGGATCACCGACGGTCAGCTCGGCCAGGGCGCCGCGAATCATCGCGATCACGGCGTCGGCAATGCTTTCGTGCACACACAACAGCCGCAACGCTGAGCAGCGCTGACCGGCACTCCGGAAGGCGCTTTGCACCACTGCGTCGACGACTTGCTCTGGCAGCGCACTGCTGTCGACGAGCATCGCGTTGATGCCGCCGGTTTCGGCAATCAGCGGCACGATCGGCCCGTCCTTGGCCGCCAGAGCGCGGTTGATGGTGCGGGCCACCGCCGTCGATCCGGTGAAGCACACACCCGCCGTGCGCACATCGGCCACCAGTGCGACGCCCACGGTTTCGCCAGGGCCGTGCAGCAGCAGCAAGGCATCGGCGGGTACACCGGCTTCATGCAACACAGCGACCATGCGCTGTGCCATGGCCGGCGTCTGCTCGGCCGGCTTCGCCGCCACGGTGTTGCCCGCCACGAGTGCAGCCGCCACCTGACCCGTGAAGATCGCCAGCGGGAAATTCCAGGGGCTGATGCAGACGAACACGCCCCGCCCGTGCAACCGCAGCTCGTTGCGCTCCCCGGTCGGGCCGGGCAGCGACTGCGGCTTCAAGGTCGCTTCGGCCTGTTCGGCGTAGTAGCGGCAGAAATCAACCGCTTCGCGGACCTCGGCCACGGCATCGGCCCAGGTCTTGTTCGCTTCGCCGACCAGCAAGGCGCAGAACTCGTCGCGGCGGGACTCCAGCGCATCGGCAGCGCGGCGCAGTACGGCGGCGCGCTCGGCCAGCGGGGCCGCGCGCCAGGCTCCGCCAGCGGCATGCAGGCGCGCCATGGCGGAATTCACATCGTCCGGCATCGCCTCGCGAACCGTGTCGATCCGCAATTCATTCACGGCATGCAGCAGTGGCGCCCGATCGGCGATGCAGGCGAGATCGAGCCCCCTCGAATTGGGTCGGCCTTGGCCTGGCAAGTCGGCACGCCAGCCGAACATCGACACCGGCAGCGGCAGGCCGGGCTCTGCGGCGGGCACCAGAGGCGACGCCAGAAGCTGATCCGTGGCAATCGATTCATCGGCCAGCTGGTGCACGAACGACGAGTTGGCCCCGTTCTCCAGCAGCCGCCGCACCAGATAGGCCAGCAGATCGCGGTGCTCCCCCACCGGCGCGTACACCCGCACTCGCACCGACGGATCCTGCATCACCTCGCGATAAACACCCCCGCCCATGCCGTGCAGACGTTGCAACTCGTAGCGCGCGCCTGACGGCTGCGCCATCTGGGCAATGGCCGCGATCGTGCCCGCGTTGTGGGTGGCGAACTGGGGGTAGATCACGTCAGCGTGATTCAGCATCGCGCGGGCGCAGGCGAGATATGACAAGTCGGTGTGCTGCTTGCGGGTGCAGACCGGGTAACCCTCTAGACCCAGCTCCTGCGCACGCTTGACCTCGGCGTCCCAGTAGGCCCCCTTGACCAGCCGCACCATGAACCGCAGGCCCTGGGCTCGGGCAATGCGCGCCACTTCGTTCACGACGTCCAGCGCGCGGGTCTGGTAGGCCTGAATCGCGAGTCCGAAGCCACGCCACGCCGGCCACTGCAAGGCCACACGAGCAGCCAGGGCCTCGAACACGTCCAGCGAGAGTTCGAGCCGATCGCTCTCCTCGGCGTCGATCGTGAGGTTGATGTCGGCCCGCGCCGCCTGCTCGACCAGCCGCCAAACCCGCGGCAGCAACTCGGCGAAGACGCGCTCGCGCTGCGCCGGCTCATAGCGGCTGAACAGGGCGCTGAGCTTGATCGAGATGCCGTCGGACGCTTCAGGACCGCGCGCGATGCAGCGCTGCGCCAGCGTCTCGATCGCGTGCTGGTAAGACGCCAGATAACGCTTGGCGTCATCTTCGGTGCGGGCGCCTTCGCCGAGCATGTCGTAACTGAAGCACAACGAGGACTGGCTGCGCCGCTGTTCGTCGGCCTCTTCCAGCGCCGCTTCAATGGATCGGCCCAGCACGAACTGGCGACCCAGCAACTGAATGGCCCGCACGGTTGCGGCCACCACCGCCTGCGCGCCCAGCCGCTGAATCAGCCCGCCGGAATCAGAGCCGGCTTCGCTTGGCAAAAACTTCTTCGACAACGCGATCGCCTGCGCCGACAAGCCGGCCAGCACCGGGTGATGTGCATCACGGCGATCGCTGAAATCGGCGTGGCCGAGCTGGTCAGCCGTGAGCGCGACAGCGGTTTCGGTGTCCGGCACACGCAGCAGCGCCTCGGCCAGCCGCATCAGCGCCAGTCCTTCTGCGCTGGAGATCGGGTACTCGCGCAGCAGCGATTCGAGCGCCCAAAACGGGGCAGGCCTGTCGCGCACCGCCTGCACCCAGGGCTGGGCCTCGGTGATGACGCGACGCCAGTCCAGCGCCGCCTGCACCGCAGGCGCGAGGCTCGTCAGAACATCAATCTCGTCGCGTGTGGGGTGAGCAAGCCGGGTGCGTTCGGGTGCGGGGGAGAAGGTCATCGGCTCGGTGGACATGGCCAACTCCAGCGGTTTCGTCAGCGCGCGCCGAAGATCGCCGTCCCGACACGCACGATCGTGGCGCCTTCGGCAATCGCCGCCTCCAGATCGGCCGTCATCCCCATCGACAAGGTGTCGACGTCAAGGCCATCGCGCTGCAACCGCGCCAGGAGCTCGCGCAGTCGCGCGTGCGGGAGGCGTTGCGCGGCTGGATCGCTCGCTGGTGCAGGCACCGCCATCAGACCCCGCAGGCGCACCCGCGGCAAGGCGGCCACCGAGCGCGCCACGGCCAGCACCTCTTCGGCGGCCAGGCCGCTCTTGCTGGCTTCGCCACTGATATTGACCTGCAGGCACAGTTGCAGCGGAGGCAGGCCGGCGGGGCGCTGCTCGCTCAGGCGCTGGGCGATCTTCAATCGATCGACGGTGTGGACCCAGTCGAAGGACTCGGCCACCACGCGGGTCTTGTTGCTCTGCAGCGGACCGATCAGGTGCCACTGGAGAGGGCCGCGCAAATCGGCCAGCGCGGTGATCTTGTCGAGCGCCTCCTGCACATAGTTCTCGCCGAAGCTGCGCTCTCCCGCGTCGAAGGCGGCTCGCACGGCCTCGACCGGGAACGTCTTGGCCACCGCCAGCAACGTGACGCTTTCCACGGGCCGGCGGGCGAGTGCACAGGCCGTAGCGATGCGCTGTCTCACTTCCTGTATGTTTTCAGCGATCGTCGCCATAATCTTCTGCAGTATCTGCCGATAACAGTGGCATTGCAGCGCAACTGCCGTCGCTGCAGCCCCCAGCCCGTCGTTACCGCCTTCTAGCGAGCCCCATGGACATCACACAACTGCTGGCGTTTTCGGTCAAGAACAAGGCATCCGACCTGCACCTCTCATCCGGCCTGCCCCCGATGATCCGGGTCAACGGCGATGTGCGCCGGATCAACGTGGACCCGCTGGAGCACAAGGACGTGCACTCGATGGTCTACGACATCATGAACGACTCGCAGCGCAAGGCCTACGAGGAAGTTCTGGAGTGCGACTTCTCCTTCGAGATCCAGGGCCTGGCCCGGTTCCGGGTCAACGCGTTCAACCACAACCGAGGCGCCGGCGCGGTGTTCCGGACCATTCCGTCGAAGATCCTGACGCTGGAGCAGCTGAATGCACCGAAGATCTTTGCGGAACTCGCCCTGAAGCCGCGCGGCATGGTGCTGGTGACCGGGCCGACCGGCTCGGGCAAATCGACCACGCTGGCTGGCATGGTCAACCACCTGAACGAAAACGAATACGGCCACGTGCTGACGGTGGAAGACCCGATCGAATTCGTGCACGAGTCGAAGAAATGCCTGATCAACCAGCGTGAGGTCGGGCCGCACACGCTCAGCTTCAACAACGCACTGCGTTCGGCGTTGCGCGAAGACCCCGACGCGATCCTGGTCGGCGAAATGCGCGATCTGGAAACGATCCGGCTGGCGCTGACAGCCGCTGAAACCGGCCACCTGGTGTTCGGCACGCTGCACACGTCGAGCGCTGCCAAGACGGTCGACCGGATCGTCGACGTGTTCCCGGCGGCAGAGAAGGAAATGGTGCGCGCGATGTTGTCCGAATCCCTGATCGGCGTCATCTCGCAGACCCTGTGCAAGACCAAGGACGGTACCGGCCGCGTGGCTGCCCACGAGATCATGCTGGGCACGGCGGCCATCCGCAACCTGATCCGGGAAAGCAAGATCGCGCAGATGTATTCGGCCATCCAGACCGGCAACAGCGTCGGCATGCAGACGCTGGATCAGAACCTCGCCGACCTGGTGCGGCGCAATGTCGTCTCGCCCGCAGAAGCGCGCGCCAAGGCGAAGTTCCCCGAGAATTTCCCCGGCTGATTGACAGCCTCCCAGTCGCTGCGCGCCTGCTTTTCTAAGGACAGACCATGGAACGTGATCAGGCCTCGAAATTCGTCAATGACCTGCTGCGCCTGATGGTGTCGCGCAGTGGCTCCGACCTGTTCCTGACCTCCGACTTCCCGCCGGCGATCAAGGTCGACGGCAAGGTCACCAAGGTATCGCCCCAACCGCTGACCGGCCAGCACACGATGGCACTGGCGCGCGCGGTGATGAACGACAAGCAGTCCGGCGAATTCGAGCGGACCAAGGAGTGCAACTTCGCGATCTCGCCGCAGGGGATCGGCCGATTCCGCGTCAATGCCTTCGTGCAGCAGGGCAATGTCGGGCTGGTGATGCGGACCATTCCGCAAACGCTGCCGACGATCGATACCCTGAACCTGCCGAAGGTGCTCAAGGACATCGCGTCGACCAAGCGCGGGCTGGTGATCTTCGTCGGCGCCACAGGCTCGGGCAAGAGCACCTCACTGGCCGCGATGGTGGACTACCGCAATGAAAACTCGTTCGGCCACATCATCACGATCGAGGACCCGGTCGAATTCGTGCACCCGCACAAGAACTGCATCGTCACCCAGCGCGAGGTCGGCATCGACACCGAAGGCTGGGAAGCCGCGCTGAAGAACACGCTGCGCCAGGCGCCCGATGTGATCCTGATGGGCGAGATCCGCGACCGCGAGACCATGGAACACGCGGTCGCCTTCGCCGAAACCGGCCACCTGTGCATGGCCACGCTGCACGCGAACAGTGCCAACCAGGCACTCGACCGGATCATCAACTTCTTCCCCGAAGAGCGGCGCGCGCAGCTGCTGATGGACTTGTCACTGAACCTGAAGGCCCTGGTGTCGCAGCGCCTGCTGCCGCGGCAGGAAGGCAAGGGCCGCGTCGCTGCGGTCGAAGTGATGCTGAACTCACCGCTGATCTCCGACCTGATCTTCAAGGGCGAGGTGGCCGAGATCAAGGAAATCATGAAGCGCTCCCGCGAGCAGGGCATGCAGACCTTCGACCAGAGCCTGTTCGATCTCTACGAGGCTCGTTCGGTGACTTACGAAGACGCGCTGCGAAATGCCGATTCAGTCAATGACCTGCGACTGCAGATCAAGCTGAACAGCCAGCGCGCGCGCAACACCGATCTGTCGGCGGGCACCGAGCACATGACGATTGTTTAGGCCCGTACGCAGGTTTAGCCCTCCAGTCGCTGCGCTCCTGCCCCCAAGGGGCGCCACCCATCGGCTCGGGAGACCCGTGCCTTGGGCGTTGCTTGATCGCGCATGACGGTCGCCGTGATTGTTTCGGCGTGCATCTGTAGCATTCGGCGATGAGCACACGAACTTACGATCCGATTCCCGCGCAGCGCGTCGCCTTTCTTGGGCTGGGCGTGATGGGCCATCCGATGGCTGGCCACCTGGCCCGCGCCGGGCACCAGGTCACCGTCTACAACCGCACACGGTCCAAGGCCGATGCGTGGGTGGCCGAGTACGGTGGCCGGGCTGCAGCGACGCCGTGCGAGGCGGTGAACGGGGCAACGCTGGTCTTTGCCTGCGTCGGCAATGACGACGACCTGCGCTCGGTCGTGCTGGGGGAGCAGGGCGCCTTTGCCGGCATGGGATCCGGCGCGGTGTTCATCGACCACACCACCGCATCGGCCGCCGTGGCGCGGGAGCTGAGTGCTGCTGCGTTGCCGCTGGGCCTGCAATTCATCGATGCACCCGTGTCCGGTGGCAACGTCGGCGCCATCAACGGCGCGCTCACCGTGATGTGCGGTGGCGATGCCGTCGCATTCGAACACGCTCAGCCGGTTGCAATGGCCTATTCGAAAGCGGTGACGCTGCTGGGCGAGAGCGGCGCTGGCCAACTGGCCAAGATGGTGAACCAGATCGCGATCGCCGGGCTCGTGCAGGGCCTGGCCGAAGCGATCGCCTTCGGCCAGAAAGCCGGGCTCGACATGAAGGCAGTGCTCGGTGTGATTGGCAAGGGCGCCGCACAGAGCTGGCAGATGGACCAGCGCGGCCCGACGATGATTGACGGTCAATTCGACTTCGGCTTCGCCGTCGACTGGATGCGCAAGGACCTCGGCCTGGTGCTGGACGAGGCCCAGCGCAACGGCGCCCGGCTACCGGTCACGGCGCTGATCGATCAGTTCTACGCCGATGTGCAGGCCGCTGGCGGGCGCCGCTGGGACACCTCGAGCCTGATCACCCGCCTGCGCTGAAAAGCCCCGGACTGTTGGGCCCGCGGCATCAGCGCTCGGGCCGCGGTGGTGGTGGCGACGGCGTCTGCATGTTGGCCAGCTCGGCTTCGGAGATCACTTCGAAGACCCGCACGACCTTGTCGACGCCGCTGATTCCGCGAGCGATCTCGGTAGCGCGATTGGCCTCGCGTTCGGTGACGCGGCCCATCAGATAGACCGTGCCCCGCTCGGTGACGACCTTCACCGACTGGGCAAAGATGTCCTTCGAATCGACCAAGGAGGCCTTGACCTTGCTGGTCACGAGCGCATCGCTGGCGATCGTGTTGGTGGGCTGGGCACTGACCACCGTCACCTCGTTGACGATGGAACGCACATTCTCGACGCCCGAGACCAGGCGGCCGACGACCGCCCTGTCGGCGTCGCCGCTGACGACTCCGGTCAGCAGCACCAGCCGGTTGTAGCTGACGACGCTGACGCGGGCACGTTCGCCGAGTTCCTTGCTCACACGGTTCGAGGCCTTCAATTCGATGGCTTCGTCTTCCAGTTGGGTCGCGGAGGTGCGCCGGTCGGTGTAGACCGCTGTGCCGCCGACCATCGCGCCGCCCAGCAGCAAGGGGAAACAGCCGGTCAGGCTGGTCGCCACCGTGACTGCGGCCAATGTGGCGGCAGCAAGCTTCGAGATTCGATTCACTCTTGTTCTCCGAGTAACTGTTGGTCCACTGCGTCGCACAGGCAGTGCAAGGCCAAGCCATGAATTTCCTGGATGCGGGCGGTGCGATCGTGAGGCACACAGATGTGCACGTCCGTGTCCATCAGTAACGCGCCGAGCTTGCCGCCGGCGCGTCCCGTCAGCGCGACCACCGTCATGTCTTTGGCGTGAGCAGCCTCCACGGCCGCCAGCACATTCGCCGAATTTCCACTGGTGCTGATGGCGATCAGCACATCACCCGGGGTGCCCAATGCCTGGACCTGCTTCGAGAAGATGGCGTTGAAATCGTAGTCGTTGCCGATGGCCGTGAGGATGGCGGTGTCGGTGGTCAGTGCCAAGGCCGCCAGTCCGGGGCGCTCACGCTCGAAGCGGCCCACAAATTCGGCAGCGAAGTGCTGCGCATCGCTGGCTGAACCCCCATTGCCGCAGACCATCAGCTTGCCGCCGGCGGTGATGCAGCCCATCAGCGCATCGACTGCGTCGGCAATCGGCTTGCTGAGCACATCAGCGGCCGCGTACATCAAGTCGGCGCTGTCGAAGAATTGTTGCTGGATTCGTTGTTCAATCATGACGAATGATGATAGACGCCGATGTGGTGCACAGGTTCCGTGCGGTTGCGGTGCACGGCGGGTTTCACCGGCTATTCAGCGTCGAAGGCCGCCCGCAACCACTCAACATGGTCCCCATTGATCGCGAAGACATCGAATCGGCAGGGCGGCGGCGTGGCCTGTCCCCGCAGGAAGCACCGCGCGGCAAACACCAGGCTGCGCTGCTTCGTGATACCCACCGTCGCTGCAGCACCACCAAATCCTGCGGTCTTGCGGGACCTCACCTCGACAAACACCAGCGTGCCATCGCGGTCCCGCATCACCAGATCGATTTCGCCGCCGCGCGCTCTTGGCCCGGCAGCGACCCGATAATTGCGCTGCACGAGCACGAGCCCGTGGGCCAGCAGATGCGCCAGTGCGCGGGCCTCGCCGACATCTCCCACCGCCTTCGTCGTGACCATCACCAACGCCTCCCTGCTGCTCCAGGCGGCTGCCGCAGCCGCGGGCAGCCAACAGTATCCTGCGGGCGCACTGTATGTGGTGGCCACACCGATCGGCAACCTGGCCGACCTGACCTTGCGTGCGATTCATGTGCTGTCGCTGGTGGATGCCGTGGCCTGCGAAGACACTCGCCACACCACGCCGCTGATGCGCCATCTGGGCCTGGACAAGCCGCTGTTTGCCGTGCATCAGCACAACGAGCAATCGTCCGCGGGCGATGTGATCGCCCGGCTGGCGCGCGGTGAGCGTGTCGCCTATGTCAGCGATGCCGGCACCCCGGCGATCAGCGATCCGGGTGCGGCGCTGGTTGCAGCCGTGGTGGCGTGCGGACGCGCAGTGGTGGCAGTGCCTGGCGCCAGCAGCGCGATCACTGCCGTCAGCGTGGCCGGCGACACCGTCGGCAGCGGCTTTCGCTTCATCGGTTTCTTGCCCCCCAAAGGCAACGAACGCGCCCTCGCGGTGCAGGCACTCGCTGCGGACAACGGGACCCAAGTTCTGTTCGAGGCGCCGCATCGCATCGAATCGCTGGCGCAGGGCTTGGCCGAGCGCTGTGGTGGACGCGCTGTCACCCTGTGCCGCGAGCTGACGAAGCAATTCGAGACGGTGGCGACACTGCCCGCATCGGCGCTGCCCGCGTGGCTGGCGGCCGATGTGAACCGGCTGCGTGGCGAATTCGTGCTCGTGGTGCACGCCGTGGCGGCCGCCGCGTCAGCCGACACCACCGCACGCCATGACACCGTGCTGCAGACCTTGCTGGCCGAGCTGCCGCTGAAACAGGCGGTGTCGCTGGCCGCGTCGCTGACCGGCGCGGCACGCAATGCGCTCTACGCACGGGCACTCGCGCTCAAGGACGCGCCCCAGACAGACCCTTGAATCACCGCTGAAGCGGCTCACTTCTACAATGAAATGAAGGCTTTGAAAGTGCTTCCATGATTTCGCGCGAACCCACCATCGAACGTCTGGCCGTTGCCCAGCAATTGCTGATCGAGCCCTTCGGCCTGACCGAGGCCTCGCTGTCGCGCGCCCTGCAGGCGATCGCCACCCACCGCATCGACGATGCCGACCTGTACTTCCAGTACACCCGCAGCGAGGGTTGGAGCCTGGAAGAGGGCATCGTCAAGAGCGGCAGCTTCGGCATCGACCAAGGGGTGGGCGTGCGCGCAGTGGCTGGCGAAAAAACGGCCTTTGCCTATTCCGACGACATCTCCGAAGCCGCGCTGATGGACGCCGCGCAAACGGTGCGCACGATCGCCGCAGCCGGCCAGAGCCGGCGTGTGAAGGTCAATACCCCGAGCAAGGTGGCCGGCAGCCGCCTGCTGTACGCCCCGCTGGACCCCATCGCCTCGCTGGACAGCACGCAGAAAGTGGCGCTGCTGGAGCGGGTCGAGCGGATGGCCCGGGCAAAGGACCCCCGCATCAAGCAGGTGATGGCCAGCCTGTCCGGCGAGTACGACGTGGTGCTGGTCGCGCGCGCCGACGGCACGCGGGCGGCCGACGTGCGCCCGCTGGTGCGCATGAGCGTCACGGTGATTGCCGAGCAGACCATCAAGGGCGCGGTGCGCCGCGAGACCGGCAGCAGTGGCGGTGGCGGCCGCTTCGGTTACGGCCACTTCGACGACGGCCTGCTCGAGAGCTACGTCAACGACGCGGTGAACGCCGCACTGACCAACCTGTCCTCGCGTCCCGCAAAGGCCGGCGAGATGAGTGTGGTGCTCGGGTCCGGCTGGCCCGGCGTGCTGCTGCACGAGGCGATCGGGCACGGCTTGGAGGGCGACTTCAACCGCAAGGGATCGAGCGCCTTCAGCGGCCTGATTGGCCAGCGTGTCGCGGCCAAGGGCGTGACGGTGCTCGACGACGGCACGCTGCCCGATCGCCGCGGCTCGTTGAACGTGGATGACGAGGGCAATGCCAGCCAGCGCAATGTGCTGATCGAGGACGGCATCCTGAAGGGCTACATCCAGGACTCGATGAACGCGCGGCTGATGGGCGTCAAGCCCACCGGCAATGGCCGCCGCGAAAGCTATGCGTCGGTGCCGATGCCTCGCATGACCAACACCTACATGCTGTCGGGCGACAAGACGAAAGAGGAAATCATCGCGGGGCTCAAGCGTGGCCTGTACGCGTCGAACTTCGGCGGCGGGCAGGTCGACATCACCAGCGGCAAGTTCGTGTTCTCGGCGAGCGAGGCATTCTGGGTCGAGAACGGCAAGATCCAGTACCCGGTCAAGGGCGCCACGATCATCGGCAACGGCCCCGATGCCCTGACGCGAGTCAGCATGATCGGCAATGACATGAAGCTCGACACCGGCGTGGGCACCTGTGGCAAGGAAGGCCAGAGCGTGCCGGTCGGTGTGGGCCAACCGACGCTGCGCATCGACGGGCTGACTGTCGGCGGAACCGCCTGAGGCAGTGCCTGAACTCTCTCCAATCGACCCGCACCCTGGAATCTCACATGCCTCACCAGAATGCCGCTCCTGAAGGCCGCTACGGCCTCATCGAAAAGACCAGCGAGACCGACAACGAGCGCATCCGCGGCGTCACGCCGCTGCCGCCGCCTGAGCACCTGATCCGCTTCTTCCCGATCCGCGGCACGGCGATCGAGACCCTGGTGGCGGACACGCGTCAGCGCATCCGCCGCATCATGGCCGGCCAGGACGACCGGCTGCTCGTCGTCGTCGGGCCGTGCTCCATCCACGACCCGGCCGCCGCACTCGACTACGCGCACAAGCTGAAGGAGCAGCGTGCGCGCTACGCCGACACATTGGAAGTGGTGATGCGGGTCTACTTCGAGAAGCCGCGCACCACCGTCGGTTGGAAGGGGCTGATCAACGACCCGTACCTTGACGAGAGCTACCGCATCGACGAAGGCCTGCGCATGGGCCGGCAGCTGCTGCTGGAAATCAACCGGCTGGGTGTTCCCGCCGGCAGCGAATTCCTCGACGTGATCTCGCCACAGTACCTGGGCGACCTGATCGCCTGGGGCGCGATCGGGGCTCGCACCACTGAAAGCCAGGTGCACCGGGAGTTGTCGTCGGGGCTGTCGGCACCGATCGGCTTCAAGAACGGCACCGACGGCAACATCCGCATCGCCACCGACGCGATCCAGGCAGCAGCCCGCCCGCACCATTTCCTGAGCGTCCACAAGAACGGTCAGGTCGCGATCGTCGAAACCGCTGGCAACCCCGATTGCCACCTGATCCTTCGTGGCGGCAAGGCCCCCAACTACGACGCCACCCACGTCGAAGCCGCCTGCAAAGACCTGGAAGCTGCGAAGCTGCCGGGCACCTTGATGGTCGATTGCTCGCACGCCAACAGCAGCAAGCAGCACGAGAAGCAGATCGAGGTGGCGCGCGACATCGCCGCCCAGCTGGCTGGCGGCAGCCGTCGCATCTTCGGCGTGATGGTCGAGAGCCACCTGAACCCGGGCGCGCAAAAGTTCAGCCCCGGCAAGGACGACCCGGCGAAGCTGGCCTATGGGCAGAGCATCACCGATGCGTGCATCGGCTGGGATGACACGCTGACGGTTCTGGACGCGCTTGGCAGCGCGATCAAGGCACGCCGCCGCTGAGGCGGTAGCAAGGTGCCGTGACGCGCGCTACTCGGCCGCCTCCTGCTGCTGCAGCCGTTCGCTGTTCCAGTAAACGTCGTCGCCGCCCAGACCATCGAGGTTGGCGCGGTTGAGCACCCGGGCCAGCACGAACAGCAGGTCGCTCAGCCGGTTCAGGTAGTGCCGGGGTTCGGCGCGGACCGCCTCGCCAGCGGCCAGCGCCACCACCGCACGTTCGGCACGCCGCGCGATCGTGCGTGCCACATGTGCCAGCGCCGCGCTGCGGGTGCCAGCTGGCAGGATGAATTCCTTCAGGCGCGGCAACTGGTCGTTGTAGTGCGCCAGGGCTTCATCGAGCTGGATGACGGCCGTGGTCTTGAGCAATTCGTAGCCCGGGATCGACAGCTCGCCACCCAGATTGAACAATTCGTGCTGGATCACCACCAGCAGCTTGCGCACATCGCCCGGCAGCGGCTCGGCCAACAGCACCCCCAGCTGCGAATTCAGCTCATCGACATCACCCATGGCGTGAACGCGCAGGCTGTCCTTTGACACCCGGTTGCCATCGCCCAGGCCAGTGGTGCCATCGTCCCCGGTGCGGGTGGCGATCTGTGTGAGTCGGTTCGACATGGGGCAGCCTGGTTCGTTGATGCGGCCGGCGCAAGGCCGGATCGGGGCTGGATCATGCCCGAAGACAGGACTGGCTCCGCTCGGGGATGGATCACCCCCCCTGAGCTGGCGTGCTTCAGCGCCGAAGTTGGACGGTCAGTTGTCCGGCGCACTCACCGACCAGCGCTTGCTGATCTCGCCGCTGCCCTTGACGCTTTCGAGGTGCACGCCGAAGCCCCAGAGCCGGGCCACGTGCTTCAGCACCTCTTGTGCGCTGTCGTTCAAAGGTCGGTCGTTGTGCTGCGCGTGGCGCAGCGTCAGCGAACGGTCACCGCGCAGGTTGACGCTCCAGACCTGGATGTTGGGTTCGCGCTCGCCCAGGTCGTACTGGCGCGACAGCGATTCGCGCAGGCGGCGGTAGCCGGCATCGTCGTGGATGGCGGCGACCTCCAGCTCCTTTTCCTTCTCGTCGTCGTGGATCGCGAACAGGCGGAAATCGCGCATCAGCTTCGGCGACAGGTACTGGCCGATGAAGCTCTCGTCCTTGAAGTTGCGCATCGCGTGGTCGAGTGTTTCCAGCCAGTCGGCGCCGGCGATCGCCGGGAACCACTGCCGGTCTTCCTCGGTGGGCGCCTCGCAGATGCGCTTGATGTCGGTGAACATCGCGAAGCCCAGCGCATACGGATTGATGCCGCTGTAGGCCTTGTGGCCGACGGGCGGTTGGTACACCACATTGGTGTGCGACTTCAGCCATTCGATCATCACGCCGTCACTGAGGTAACCGCGGTCGTACATGGTGTTGAGCAGGTGGTGGTGCCAGAAGGTGGCCCAGCCTTCGTTCATCACCTGCGTCTGCCGCTGCGGGTAGAAATACTGCGCAACCTTGCGCACGATGCGCACCACCTCGCGCTGCCAGGGCTCGAGCAGCGGCGCATTCTTCTCGATGAAGTACAGCAGGTTTTCCTGCGGCTCTTCCGGAAAGCGGCGCGCCTCGGCCTCTTCGGCAACATGGCCCGCCTTGCGCGGCAGCGTGCGCCACATCTCGTTGACCTGTCGCTGCGCATAGGCCTCGCGGTCCTTGCGCGCGGCCAGCTCCTGCGCCAGGCTCTTGCGGCTCGGGCGGCGGTAGCGGTCCACGCCATGGTTCATCAGCGCATGGCAGCTGTCGAGGAAGGTCTCCACCGCGTCGAGTCCATGCTGCTCCTCGCAGTCGGCGATGTAGTTTTTCGCATAGACCAGGTAGTCAATGATCGACCCCGCGTCGGTCCACATGCGAAACAGGTAGTTGCCCTTGAAGAAGCTGTTGTGGCCGTAGGCAGCGTGCGCGATCACCAGCGCCTGCATCGCCATCGTGTTCTCCTCCATCAGGTAGCTGATGCAGGGGTTGGAATTGATGACGATCTCGTAGGCCAGACCCATGTGGCCGCGGCGGTAGTTCTTCTCGGTGGAGATGAACTCCTTGCCATAGCTCCAGTGGCGGTAGTTCACCGGCATGCCGACCGAGGCGTACGCATCCATCATCTGCTCGGCGGTGATGATCTCGAGCTGGTTCGGGTAGGTGTCGAGGCCGAAGCTCTCGGCGGTCTCGCGGATGACCTCGTGGTAGCGGTCGATCAGCTCGAACGACCAGTCGTTGGGCGACGGCAGGGGTTCGTGGCTGCGCGGCGGCGCAATCAGGTCGGCGGCGCGCCGGCGCACGCCAGCGCTGTGGTGCTCGTGGCGCCGCTCCTCGCCCCAGGGTGGCGTGATGGAAGTGCTCATGCGGCGGCGCCTTCCTTCTTGAACAGGTCACGGAAGACCGGGTAGATCTGCGAAGCCTCGGTCGCCTTGCGCACCGCGAAGGCCTTGGATTCTTCCGAAAGCGCGGCGTATTCGTCCCACAGGTTCTGCTCTTCTTCTGCGACCTGCACGTAGGCGAAGTAGCGGCACAGCGGCAGGATGCGGTTGGCGAGGATCTCGCGGCAACGACCGCTGTCGTGGTGCCAGTTGTCGCCGTCGCTGGCCTGCGCACCGTAGATGTTCCATTCGGCCGTCGGGTAACGGGCCCGGGCGATGTCGTCCATCAGCACCAGCGCACTCGACACCACCGTGCCGCCTGTCTCGGTGGAGTGGAAAAAGTTCTGCTCGTCGACTTCCTGCGCCTGGGTGTGGTGACGGATGAAGACGATGTCGATCTTCTCGTAGTGGCGGGTCAGAAACAGATACAGCAGGATGAAGAAGCGCTTGGCCAGATCCTTGCGCGCCTCGTCCATCGAACCCGACACGTCCATCAGGCAGAACATCACCGCCTTCGAGGTCGGCATCGGCACACGCACGCGGCTGCGGTAGCGCAGGTCGATCGGGTCGAGGTAAGGGATTCGCTTCAGCCGCGCACGCAGCGTCTCCACTTCCAGCCGCAAGGGCGCGATCTCCGCCTCGTAGGGATTCGGGTCGGGGTGACTCAGCAGGTGATCCAGGTGTGTTTCGAGCCGTTGCAGTTCGCGCCGCGACTCACTGCCGATCGCGATGCGCCGGCCGATCGCGCCGCGCATCGAGCGCACCACATGCAGGTTGCTCGGGTTGCCATCGCTGCTGCAGCCAGCGCGGTGCGTCTTGAATTCCGGCGTCTCCGCCAATGTGGTGCGGGCGAGGTTCGGCAAGGCCAGGTCATCGAAGAAGACCTGCATGAACTCTTCCTTGGTCAGGTGAAAGACAAAGTCGTCATCGCCTTCACCCGAATCGCTCGCCTGACCGCCGCCCCCGCTGCCACCACCGCCCTTGGGCCGCGCAATGCGATCGCCACGCAGATAGTCCTGGTTGCCCGGATGCACCATGTCGCGCGTGCCACCCTGGCCGTGCCGGAACACCGGCTCGGAGATGTCGCGCTTCGGGATGTGAATGTCCTCCCCCTGCGCCAGATCCCGAATGCCGCGCCCGTCGACCGCGCGTTTGACGGCTTCGCGGATCTGATCCTTGTGGCGCCTGAGAAAACGCTCGCGGTTGCCAATCGACTTGTTCTTGCCCGCCAGTCGCCGGTCAATGATCTGCTGGAACATGAAGTCCTTCCGAAGCTGCGAGACGCCTTAGCTCGACTTCCGAACGCGCAGGTACCACTCGCACAGCAAGCGCACCTGCTTGGGCGTGTAGCCCTTGGCCACCATGCGGGTGACGAAGTCCTCGTGCTTCTTCGCCTCGTCGGCGCTGGCCTTGGCGTTGAAGCTGATCACCGGCAGCAGTTCTTCGGTGTTCGAGAACATCTTCTTCTCGATCACCGTGCGCAGCTTCTCGTAGCTGGTCCACACCGGGTTGTTGCCGGCGTTGTTGGCACGCGCGCGCAGCACGAAGTTGACGATCTCGTTGCGGAAATCCTTCGGGTTGCTGATGCCGGCCGGCTTCTCGATCTTTTCCAGTTCCGCGTTCAGCGAGCCGCGGTCGAACACCTCGCCGGTGTCGGTGTCGCGGTACTCGTGGTCCTGGATCCAGTAGTCGGCATAGGTGACGTACCGATCGAAGATGTTCTGACCGTACTCGCTGTAGCTCTCGAGGTAGGCGGTCTGGATCTCCTTGCCGATGAACTCGGCGTACTTGGTCGCCAGGTGCTCCTTGATGAACGAGAGGTACTTCTGCTCGGTCTCGGCCGGGAACTGCTCGCGCTCGATCTGCTGCTCCAGCACGTACATCAGGTGCACCGGGTTGGCGGCGACTTCGGTGCTGTCGAAGTTGAAGACCTTGGAGATGATCTTGAAGGCGAAGCGGGTGCTGATGCCGCTCATGCCTTCGTCGACGCCTGCGTAGTCGCGGTACTCCTGGAAACTCTTCGCGCGCGGGTCGGTGTCCTTCAGGTTCTCACCGTCGTAGACCAGCATCTTGGAATACAGGCTCGAGTTTTCGGGCTCCTTCAGCCGCGTCAGGATGGCGAACTGGCTCATCATCTTCAGCGTGCCGGGCGCGCAGGTGGCTTGCGCCAGTGACGAGCCGCGCAGCAGCTTCTCGTAGATCTTCACTTCTTCGCTCACGCGAAGGCAGTACGGCACCTTGACGATGTAGATGCGGTCGAGGAAGGCCTCGTTGTTCTTGTTGTTGCGGAAGGCCTTCCACTCGCTTTCGTTGCTGTGCGCCAGCACAACGCCGTCGAATGGGATCGCACCGAAGCCCTCGGTGCCCTTGAAGTTGCTTTCCTGCGTGGCGGTCAGCAGCGGGTGCAGCACCTTGATCGGCGCCTTGAACATCTCGACGAACTCGAGCAGGCCCTGGTTGGCCAGGCACAGGCCGCCAGAGAAGCTGTACGCATCGGGATCGTCCTGCGCGTAGGTTTCGAGCTTGCGGATGTCGACCTTGCCGACCAGTGAGCTGATGTCCTGGTTGTTCTCGTCGCCCGGCTCGGTCTTCGCGATGCCGACCTGTTTGAGCACCGACGGATAGCGCTTGATGACCTTGAACTTGCGGATGTCACCGCCGAATTCCTCGAGCCGCTTGACCGCCCAAGGTGACAGCACGCGCTGCAGGTAGCGGCGCGGGATGCCGTATTCCTTCTCGAGGATCGGACCGTCCTCGTTGGCATCGAACAGGCCCAGCGGCGACTCGTTCACCGGCGATCCCTTGATCGCGTAGAAAGGCACCTCCTGCATCAGCTGTTTCAGCCGTTCGGCGATGCTGCTCTTGCCCCCGCCGACCGGACCCAGCAGATAGAGGATCTGCTTCTTTTCCTCGAGGCCCTGGGCCGCGTGGCGAAAGTAGCTGACGACCTGTTCGATCGCGTCTTCCATGCCGTAGAACTCGGCAAACGCGGGGTATATCTTGATGACCTTGTTGGCAAACAGCCGCGACAGGCGCGGGTCATTGCGTGTGTCGACCGTCTGCGGCTCGCCAATGGCCTGCAACATGCGCTCTGCCGCGCTGGCGTACGCCACCCGGTTGCGTTTGCATTCAGCGAGGTACTCCTCGATCGAGAGTTCCTCTTCACGCGTGCGCTCGAACCGCGCGGCGAAATGACTGATCACGTCCATGTCGATCTCCTGTGGATGGAGGAGGCGATGTCAAGGCCGCTTCGCCTCGACACCGTCTGGGGAAGTTCTGATGAAGTCCTAGCTTCAGGGCTCCATCAGAGCTTTCCGCGACATCAACACGGATACCAACAACTGCGATTCAAGCTTCTTCCAAACCGCTGCGGGTCAAGCCACAAGAAGCAGGTCTACTTGCCCTCAGTTCCAAACAGTCGGCTCGACATTACCAGCAATTTGCATGCCTTTTTGTCGCAACGATTTTCGGAACCCGTCGATGGAGGGACTCTTGACCAACGGTCGCAGTTCCCTGCTTCAGCGCAGCCTCAGGAGCACAACGCGGCACGCACCTTCGGCGCTGACGCCCTGAGCAACGCGATCACCGAGGACTTTGAATCGAGATCGCCTCGCTGACCATCGGGTCCGAACTGCGCAGGCTGCACTCAGTGCTTCGAAAGGCCGAGTTTGTCGAGCAGGCCGTTGAGTTCTTCGAGTGAGCCAAAGGCGATCGAGACCTCGCCCTGCTCACCACGCGCAGTGCGCTTCTTCACCCGCACCTCGACCCGGGCGGTCAGCACATCAGAGAGCTCCTGCTCAATGCGCAGCAGATCGCGTGATTTCGATGCCGCCGCGCGCGTTGCTGGCTTCTGTCGACCCCCATCGTCGGCGCGGGCCACCAGCCGCTCGGCCTCGCGCACGCTGAGCTTCTTCGCGACGATCTCACCCGCGGCCAGGATCTGCCGGGCGCCATCGAGCGACAGCAGCGCGCGTGCATGGCCCATGTCGAGATCGCCAGCCATCAGCAACTGCTGCACTGGTTCGACCAGATTCAACAGGCGCAGCAGATTGCTGGCCGCGCTGCGCGAGCGACCCACCGCTTGCGCAGCCCGCTCATGGGTCAGGCCGAATTCATCAACGAGGCGCTTCAGGCCCTGCGCCTCTTCCAGCGGGTTCAGGTCTTCGCGCTGGATGTTCTCGATCAGCGACATGGCTGCGGCGGCTTCGTCGGGCACGTCCCGGACCAGCACCGGCACCTCGTCGAGACCCGCCAGCCTGGCGGCTCGCGTGCGGCGTTCGCCCGCGATGATTTCGTAGTTCGGTGCGCCGGGCGCTGCATCGTCCAGCAGATCGTGCACACGGCGCACCAGGATCGGCTGCATGATTCCCTGCGCCTTGATGCTTTCGGCCAGTTCGTACAGCGAGCCTTCGTCCATGCGCGTGCGCGGCTGGTACTTGCCGGGCCGCAACTGCGTCAGCTTCAAGCTGCGCGGGGCGCTGGGGTCAGCCGTGGGCGCGTCGGTGGACTCCTTGACGCGGGGGCCGAGCAGCGCTTCGAGGCCGAGGCCTAAGCCTTTGGGTTTCTTGGTGACCATCGGCAGATTCTCCCGTATCGCGCCGATCTGGCGGCCTGCTTCAGCGCACAGCGCGTTCAGGCCAGCGACTTCAGCAAGGCATGGCCTGCGTCCCAATCGCCGAGCGCCGAGTCGCCATTGATGTGGCCGTGCGCCCCGAGCAGGCACCAGCGACTGCCCCAGTCCGCCGCGAACACGGCGGCCTGCGCCAGACTGCACACCGGATCATTGCTGCTCGCGACCAACAGGCTCTGAAACGGCAGCTGCTGGCGCACGACGGGACGCCAGTTGTAGAGCTGTGGAGGTGCGTCGTCGCGCTGTGGATCGGAGGGCGCGACCAGCAACGCGGCACGAACCCGCGCCACTAGCCGGGAGTGCGCCGCCCAGGCTGCGACGAGGTGGCAACCCAGACTGTGTGCGACCAGCACGGATGGCGTATCGCTTTCGAGCAGCACCTCGTCGAGCCGGGCCATCCAGTCGCCTCGGCGGGGCCATTGCCAATCGTCCTGCTCGACACGGCGGTAGCCGTGCAACGCCTCCCATCGGCTGTGCCAGTGGGCCGGGCCGGAGTTCCGCCAACCAGGCAGCAGCAACACGCGGGGTTCGATCGGCGCAGTCACGCTATGGGCCGTTGTGTAGACCACGAAGTGTTCATCGCGTTCGCTTATCCTCGCCGCTCAGTCTTTGGGAGCGCTTCATGAAACACCGTGTGTTTGTCGATGGTCAGGAGGGCACGACCGGGCTGCGCATCCATGAGTATCTCGCGCAGAGAGACGACATCGAGGTGCTGCGCATCGATCCGGAGCTGCGCAAGGACGCGTCCGAGCGCGCCCGCCTACTGAACGCGGCAGATGTGGCCTTTTTGTGCCTGCCCGATGCTGCCTCGCGAGAAGCGGCTGCCTTCGTCACCAACCCGCACACCTGCCTGATCGATGCCAGCACCGCGCACCGCACCGCGCCGGGCTGGGCCTTCGGCCTGCCCGAGTTGGCGCCGGAGCAACGGGCGGCGATCCGCGCGAGCAAACGCATCGCCAACCCCGGCTGCCACGCCAGCGCCTTCATCCTGCTGCTGCGACCGCTGGTAGATGCCGGGCTGATTCCGAGCACCGCGCCGGTCACCGCCACCTCGATCACCGGCTATTCGGGTGGTGGCAAAAGCATGATTCGCGATTACGAGGCCGCACTGGCATCCGGTGGGGTGTCGCCAGCACCCGATGCCCCGCTGGCGGCACCGCGCCCGTACGCGCTAGCGCTGTCCCACAAGCACCTGCCGGAGATGAAAACACACACCGGCCTGGCCTCGCCGCCAGTCTTCATGCCGATCGTCGGACCGTTCTACAAGGGCTTGAACGTCAGTGTGCCTTTACATCTATCGCAACTCGGCGGCACGGTGGGTGCCGCCGAGTTGCACGCGGCGCTGCAGCAGCGCTATGCGGGCGAGCGCTTCATCCGTGTGATGCCGCTGCGCGACGACGCGACGATTGCAGGCGGCTTCTTTGATGTGCAGGGCTGCAACGACACGAACCGGGTCGATCTGTTCGTGTTCGCCAGCGACACCCAAGTGCTGCTGATGGCGCGGCTCGACAACCTCGGAAAGGGAGCAAGCGGTGCCGCCGTGCAGGCGATGAATGTGCACCTGGGGGTCGACGAGGGCTTGGGACTTTGATCTAGGCTAAGTCGTCACTTTGGAGAAAGCGATCACTTACATCGAGTCGATGCGACTGACCATTTCCTGGGCGAAGGCCACAAAAGCCTGGGCGCCCTTGGACGCCGGATCAAACACGACGCCGGGCAGCCCGTAGCTCGGCGCCTCGGCCAGCCGCACGTTGCGCGGGATCACGGTATCGAACACCTTGCTGCCGAAGTGCGACTTGAGTTGCTCACTGACCTGCTGCTGTAGCGTGATCCGCGGATCGAACATCACCCGCAACAGACCGATGATCTTGAGTGCGGGGTTCAGGTTGGCATGCACCTGCTTGATGGTGTTGACCAGATCCGACAAGCCCCCTAGCGCAAAGTACTCGCACTGCATCGGCACGATCACGCCGTGCGCGCTGCACAGCCCGTTCAGCGTCAGCATGCTGAGCGATGGCGGACAGTCGATCAGCACGAAGTCGTAATCGGCGTCTACCGCGGCCAGCGCCGTCTTCAGCCGTTGATCGCGCCGCTCGAGCTCGACCAGCTCCACCTCGGCACCGGCGAGCTCCCGGTTGGCACCCACCACGTCGTAGCCCACCGATTCCTTGCGCTGGCGGACTTCGGCGATCGACGCGTTTTCCAGCAGCACGTCGTACACCGTCAGCTCCAGCGTGCGCTTGTCGATGCCCGAACCCATCGTGGCATTGCCTTGCGGATCAAGGTCAACCACCAGCACGCGCTGCCCGACCTTGCTGAGGCCGGCGGCCAGATTCACTGTCGTCGTGGTTTTGCCGACCCCGCCTTTTTGATTGGCGACGCAGAAGATTCGGGCCATGGGCGAAGTGAGGTTCGGGAGCGGTGTCGGGGTGTGCGGCGTGGCGGTGGAAAGGCGTTCTTTCGACCTTGGAGGCGTGGGCGATTATAGGAAGCGGGTTCGCGGGTCAGGCCTGAATCGAGGGCCTTGGGCGCATCCAGACCAGGCAGCGTTCCGCATCCAAGCCTGGAACCGACAGTGGTTCCACGTGAAACACCTCGATGCCTTCGGGAAGCGCCGACAACTCGTCCTCCGGGGTCTTCCCCTTCATCGCCATCCACACGCCTTGTGGTGCAAGCGACGCACGGCTCAGCCGGGTGAAGTCGACCAGCGACGCAAACGCGCGAGAAGTGATGAGGTCAAACGCCCCGCCCTTCAACGCCTCCACACGGGCATGCTCGGCGCCCAGGTTGCGCAAGCCCAGCTCGACAGCCACCTGGCGGATGAACGCCGCCTTCTTGCCGACGGTGTCAACGCACACCACCTGCCAATGCGGAAACATCAGCGCCAGCACCACACCTGGCAAGCCCCCACCACTGCCCACATCGAGCACGCGCGGCGAGCAGTCAGCGTGGCCTGCGACCTGAGCAGCGCCCAGGTGCCGGGCCATCGGCTCGATCACCGCCAGGCAGTCAGCCAGGTGCTGGCGGAGCATGTCTTGCGGATCGCGCACAGCCGTCAGGTTGTAGGTGGCGTTCCAGCGTTGCAGCAGATCCAGATAGCCCAACAAGCCATCGATCACCTCCGGCGCTACCGGCAGAGCCAGTTCAGCCGCGGTTTCAACCAACGGCCCGCGCAGCGGATGGGCCGCAGATTCAGGCAGCATGGGCCAGATCGACAAACCCAGCGAACCGCCCCTTCTTCAGATGCACCAGCAGCAAGGACACCGCCGCCGGTGTGACACCCGACATCCGCGAGGCCTGGCCCAGAGTTTCCGGTCGATGTCGGCTCAACGTCTGACGCACCTCGAAGCTGAGGGCCGAGACCTGCGAATAGTCGAGATCGGCCGGCAGCGCCAGATGCTCATAGCGCGCCAGCCGCTCGACCTCGTCGTTCTGCTTGCCGATGTAGCCTGCGTACTTCGCGCTGATCTCAACCTGGTCGATCACCGCGTCGGCCAGCGCCACACCCAGCTCAGCGCGCAAGGTTTCACGTGAAACCGCAACATCCGGACAGGCAATGGCGACCACGGCGCTCAGCACATCGTGATGGACCTCAGGGCGTCGCAGCAGGTCCATCAGGCTGTACTCATGCTCCAGCGGCTTGCCGAGCAGGCGCTCTGCATCGGCAGCCGGCAGGGTTTGCGGCCGCACCCACGTTGCCTTCAGGCGCTGTGTTTCACGTGAAACTGCGTCGCGCTTGCGGCAGAACGCCGCCCAGCGAGCATCATCGACCAGGCCCAGTCGGCGGCCGTGCTCGGTGAGCCGCGCGTCGGCGTTGTCTTCTCTCAACTGCAGTCGGAACTCGGCACGGCTGGTGAACATGCGGTAAGGCTCGGTCACGCCCTTGGTGATCAGGTCATCGACCAGCACGCCCAGATAGGCTTCGTCGCGGCCGGGCGTCCAGGCGGCTTGATCGCGCACTTGCAGGGCTGCATTCAGCCCGGCGAACAAACCTTGCGCAGCCGCTTCCTCGTAGCCGGTGGTGCCATTGATCTGCCCGGCGAAGAACAGGCCGCGGATCGACTTGGTCTCGAAGCTGGCTTTCAAAGCGCGCGGGTCGAAGTAGTCGTACTCGATCGCATAGCCTGGCCGAAGGATGTGCGCGTGCTCCAAGCCCACCATCGAGTGGACCGCAGCCAGCTGGATGTCGAACGGCAGCGAGGTCGAAATGCCATTCGGATAGAACTCGTGGGTCGTCAGACCTTCAGGCTCCAGGTAGACCTGGTGCGAGGTCTTGTCGGCGAAGCGATTGACCTTGTCCTCGATGCTGGGACAGTAGCGCGGTCCGACACCCTCGATCACGCCAGTGAACATCGGGCTGCGGTCGAAGCCGGAGCGAATGATCTCGTGGGTGCGCGCGTTGGTGTGGGTGATCCAGCACGGCACCTGCTGCGGGTGCTGCGACGCATCCCCCAGGTAGCTGAATACGGGCATCGGCGTTTCGGGTGCAGTGCCATCGGGTCCCGGAACACCATCGCCATGCTGCGGCGTCAAGCGACTGAAATCGATGCTGCGCCCATCGATGCGCGGCGGAGTGCCGGTTTTCAGGCGGCCTTGCGGCAGTTTCAGCTCTTTCAAACGCGACGACAAGGTGATCGCTGGCGGATCGCCAGCACGCCCTGCGGCGTGGTTGTCGAGGCCCACATGCACTTTGCCGTTCAGGAACGTTCCGGCCGTCAACACCACAACCCTGGACTTGAAGCGAACGCCCACTTGCGTGACAACGCCCGCCACAGCATCGCCTTCGACAATCAAATCATCGCAGGCCCCCTGGAACAGCCACAGGTTCGGCTGGTTCTCCAGCCGACGCCGAATGGCTGCCCGGTACAGCACGCGATCGGCCTGTGCGCGGGTGGCGCGCACCGCGGGGCCCTTCGATCCATTCAGGATGCGGAACTGGATGCCGGCCTCGTCGGTCGCCGCAGCCATCGCGCCGCCCAGCGCATCGATCTCCTTGACCAGATGCCCTTTGCCGATGCCGCCAATCGACGGGTTGCAACTCATCTGACCCAGCGTCTCGATGTTGTGCGTCAACAGGAGCGTGGCGCAGCCGAGCCGAGCCGAGGCCAATGCCGCCTCGGTGCCGGCGTGGCCGCCACCGATCACAATGACGTCGAAGACTTGGGGGAACCACATGGCGTTGCCTATTTTTTGAGCAATCCACGATTGTAGGGAGCACCCCGCGTGAAGTCACCCTGCTGCCAGCAAGCCTTGGACATCCAACCACCCATCCCACGCCCTGACACCGTTTCGGATGGGGCGTCTCTGGCGGGTGCGGCGCAGGCACCCTGCCGACCCGGTTGCGGCGCCTGTTGCACCGCGCCGTCGATTTCCAGCCCGATTCCGGGCATGCCCTTCATCGATGGCCTTGGCAAAGCCGCAGGCGTTGCATGCGTCCAGTTGACCGCCGACATGCGCTGCGCGCTGTTCGGTCTGCCACAGCGGCCGGCGGTTTGCGCGTCGCTGAAACCGAGTGCCGAGATGTGCGGCGAGACGCGGGCCGACGCGATTGCATGGCTCACCAAACTCGATCGGGATACCGCGCCGCACAATGTGCGCGCCACTCAGCGCACAGACTGAGCGGCTCGCGGCGGACATCGAGCTCGCTGGTCGCCTGGGATGAAAGCACCGCCGGCTCAGCCGGGTTGGCACATCTCGATGTGGGGGATGCCGTCTTCGAGGTACCCCTCACCGACCGGCAGAAAGCCTTCCGAGCGGTAGAAGCCCTCCAGATGGCTTTGTGCAGACAGCCGAATGCCGAGCCCTGGATACTCCGCCAGGGCTTTCGCAATGGCGCGTTGGACGAGCATCCTCCCCAACCCGACACCGCGACCCACGCCGAAGGTCAGCACCCGGCCGATCGCAGGCTCTGCGTACTTGACCCCAGGAGCGAGGACACGGGCATAAGCCAAGGGCATGCGTTGCTCGTCCGACCATGCGGCCAGATGCCAAGCCGCTTCATCCCGACCGTCAACATCGAGGTAGGCGCAACGCTGCTCGACGCAAAACACCTGCTGGCGCACCATGTAGATGTATTGCAACTCGTGCACGCTGAGCGCGTCGAAACGGCTGCAGAGCCATTGAGTTTCGAGCGCGCGAGTGGACAGCATGCGCCGGATCATGCCGCTTCGTGGGACGAATTTCCATCGCGGCGCGATGTCAGTGGCAGCGATTCTTCGTTTGCCACCGGCACGTACAGCACAGCTCAGCGCACGGCCGCTTCGTTCAAGCGCCGCGCCACCCACATCAGCCCCGCCACCGTGAGGAGGGCGCAGACCGCAAACGGCACCGCCCCATCGGCAGCTCCCAGGGTTTCGCCCTTCAGCACGCGCGCCATCAGCGTCGACTGCGCCAATGCCGGGACCCACAGGTGCCACGGCGATTCACCGCGCTGGTCGAACACCGACACCAGTGGCAGCAGCGAGACCGCAGCCAGCACCACCGTGCTGCTGGCCTGCGCCTCCTTGAAGCTCTTGCAGCGAATCGCGATCGCCATCAGCAATGCCGACATCGCGGCAGCAAACGGCAACAGAAGCGCCAGAAACGCCAAGGCCTCCGGCCAGCCGTACTGGAACATCGCCTGCAAGGTGTCGCTGCGCAACAGCCACTGCGCCGGGATGAAGCTGAAGCAGCTCAGCATCGCGATCAGCACCGCCACGCTGGCGACCGCACCCCACTTGCCCAGCACCAGTGCGCCGCGCCGCGCCGGGTTCATCAGCAGCGGCTCCAGCGATCCGCGCTCGCGCTCGCCGGCCGTGGTGTCCAGCGCCGCGTTCAAGGCGCCGTACAGCACGGCCATGATCACGAAGAAAGGCAGCATCCCGGTGATCTGTGCGGCGCGCGTGCGCGCGCTGGCGAGGTCGCGCTCCTGCACCTCGAAGGGCTCGAGCAGCTCGGTGGCCACGCCGCGCAGCGCCAGCGTCAGCGCCGAGCGCTCCTGTGCGTAGGCAGCCAGCAGCCGCTGGACTCTGGCCGCGCCGGCCTGCGCCTGTGCATTGCCGCTGTCGCTGACCACCTCGATCGTTGGCACCTCGCCGCGCTGCACCGCCACATCGAAACCCGCTGGCACCACCAGCACCGGATCAGACCACTTTCGCGCGCGGAGCTGCGCTTCATAGTCTGCGGGTGGCGCTTTGACGATGCGCGTCTGCCGTTGCAGGAAGTTGATCAGGCCCGGCGCGTGTGCTGCGCCATCGACGTAGACAACGCGGCTCTCGGCGCTGGCCTCGAAGCTGGCCAGCAGCGCCGACAGCGCGACCAGCAGCAGCGGGCCCATCAGCACGCTGCTGAAAAGCACGACCATCAGGGTGCGGCGGTCCCGCAAGGCATCGACCACTTCCTTCCGATAGACGGCCCAGGCGGCGCGGGCGGCGCTCATGCGAGGACCTCTCCAGGTGCCTCGCGCACCTCTGCGGTCTCGAAGGCCAGACGCACAAAAGCCTCTTCGAAGTCAGTCTGGCCGGTCTGCGCCAGCAGTTCGTCCACCGTGCCTGCGGCCACGCTGCGACCGCCCGACACCACCACCACGTGGTCGCACAGCCGCTCGACCTCCTGCATGATGTGCGTCGAGAACACGATGCATTTGCTGCCGCCTTCGGCGGTGCGCAGAAAACGCAGCGACTCCCGCAGACTGCGCGTGGCGGTCACATCCAGACCGTTGGTCGGTTCGTCCAGCACGATGTTCGCCGGGTCATGGACCAGCGCGCGAGCCAGGGCGATCTTCATCCGCTCGCCCTGGCTGAAGCCCTCGGTACGGCGATCGAGCAGGGGCTTGAACGCCAGCATGTCGGCCAGAAGCTCGGCCCGCGCCTCGGCCTGGTCACGACCGAGGCCCTGCAGCGCACCGTAGTAGACGATGTTCTCGCGGGCCGACAGCCTTGGGTACAGCCCGCGGGCATCGCTGAGCACGCCCATGCGCGCCAACGCTTCCCGTGGACGAGCCGCGACGTCGATGCCATCCACTGACAGCCGACCCGCGTCGGGCGTGATCAAGCCGGCCAGCATCCGCAAGGTGGTCGTCTTGCCCGCGCCGTTGGGGCCCAGCAAGCCCGTGATGCAGGCATCGGCTGCGCTGAAGCTGACCTGCTCGACCGCAGCGACGCCCGCCTGCACCGGTCGGCGCGTCAGTGCATCGCGCAAGCTGCGCGAAGGGGGTGCGAATCGCTTCGCGACGGCGTCAACGACGATCATCGTCCGCCCTCGCCGGCCGCCGAGGCGGATGGGTTCATCGGCGCAAACGCCGGTGGCCGTGGAATACCGGTCACGCACGACCCATCGACAGCCAGCGCTGCGGCATCGTCTGCAGCATCCATGAATCGGAACATCACATCGCGCACACAGCCGATCCCCATCAAGCCGTGACCTGCGTTTGCCACCGTGATCTGGCGCGCATTCGGCCCGAGCGCGCGCGCCACCCGGTCGGCATGGCGCGGTGGTGTGGCCGGGTCGAGACCGCCACTGAGCAGCAGCGTCGCCGTGGTCGCGGGCGTGAGCTTGTAGAACGCTTCGGGCACTGCACCCCGCGGCCAGAAAGCGCAGGCGCGCTGGTAGAGCCGCGCCGCGTGGTCGATGAATGGGGCGGTCAGCGATGCCGGGCGCGTGCCCGACGCCTCGGCCGACTGGTCACGCATAAGCAGCGGGCCATCCTCCGCGCACAGCACGCTGAAATGCATGCCCATCGCCACCGTTCCCGTGCGTCGGCTGGCCAGTGCATCGGCGAGGCCCAGCAGGGCTTCGTAGCGCCCCTGCCCCGCCTCGCCAATGGCCTGCGGCAGCCCGGCCGCCAGCGAGGGCGCGTACAGCGGCCCGCGCACTGCGCCAAGCACTCGATCGCGGTCCAGCGTGAAGTGCTCTCGCTGGCCGGTCCAGGGATGGATGGCACTCACCGGCTTCGGCAGGCTGGCCAGCAGCGCCCGCCAATCGGTGCGCAGCGTCGGATGCGCACGCTGGCAGGCCGGGCTGCGCTCGCAATCGGCCAGCATCGCGTCGAACGCAGCCTGGGTGTCAAGACCACCGCTGGTCGGCAACCCCATGTCGGGCGGCGCAACACCGTCGAGCACGCTGCGTCTGAGCCGGTCGGGAAACTGCCGCGCGTAGTCCAGCGCCGCCCGCGTGCCGTACGACGCGCCGACCAGGTTGATCCGCTCGGCACCCAGCCGGGCGCGGACCGCGTCGAGATCCTGCATCGCGATCGCCGTGGTGAAAAAGCGCAGGTCCTCGGTCGAACTCAGCGGCGCAGTGGTCGACAACTGCGTCAAACAGGTCTGCAGCATCGCCACTTGCGCGTCGACGCCGGCCGGCTCGGCCAGCGGGGCATGTCTGCGGTCTTCGCATTCGAGCGGCGTCGAGCGGCCGGTCCCGCGCTGGTCGACGAAGACGATGTCGCGCCGGTTGTTCAGCCGGGCGAACAGCGGCAGCACCGACGGCGCCAGTGCGATCGCGCTCTGGCCCGGCCCGCCCGCCAGCAGAAACACCGGGTCGGGCCGGCGGTTGCGCGCCACGGCGGGCACCACCATGAAGTGGATGTCGATCGCCGGCCCGGTCGGCCGCGCCGGATCGAGCGGGCGCTGCACCACACCGCAGCGCACCTCGTTGGCCAGGCCCGGCACGCGGCATGGCGTCGCCACCGCGTCGGTCTGTGCCCGCGACGCGGGTGCCCCCAGCGTCGCCAGGGCGGCGATCGCCACCGACACCCAGGTCCGCGCCACGCTCAAGCCAGCAGCCGCTTCAACTCGCCACTGGCGATCAGCTTCGCCAGGTCATCGGCCCCGCCGATCAGCACACCCCTGACGAAGACCATCGGAAGCGTGGGCCAGCCAGTCCACATCTTCAGCGCGAGCCGCTCGCGCCACTGGCTCAGGTAGCTGCCATATTCCAGGTAGTGGTGCGGTACGGCAGCGGCATCCAGCGCCTTGCGCGCCCGTTTGCAGAACGGGTTGCCAGCCATGCCGACCACCAGCACCGCGTTGGACATCGAAGCGGCCTGCACGTTGTGCACCACTTCGGCATGCAGGTGTTCGACGGTGTCACGGATGGCGGGATGCAGACGAGATTCATCGAGCAAGGGGCGAGACATCGGGAGCTCCTTCGGTGCCGTCGGGGGGTTGGCGACAGGCGGCAAGCGTAGCCGAGTGCGCGGGTCATCGAAACCGCAGGCCGATTCGTTACCCCGGTTCTCGTACAGAATTTCTCTGCCGCGATGTCGGCTTGGTTTCTGCTAAGGGCACTCATCCCCCCTCAAACCCGATTGCAACCTGACACGACAAGGATCCCACCGCCATGCGCCTTCACTCCAACACCCGCCGCTTCAAAGCACTCTGCCTCGTTCTGGCCGGCCTCGGCAGTCTCGCCAACCTGACCGGTGCGATGGCTGCCGAGCCCAAGGTCCTGAACATCTACAACTGGTCGGACTACATCGCCGACGACACGATCAAGAACTTCGAGAAAGAGACTGGCATCAAGGTCAACTACGACAACTACGACAACAACGAGGTGCTGCACGCCAAGCTGGTCGCCGGCAAGACGGGCTATGACATCGTCGTGCCCGGCGCGCACTTCGCGAAGATGCAGATCGAAGGCGGCCTGCTGCAAAAGCTCGATCGCAGCAAGCTCACCAACTGGGGCAATCTCGACAAAGGCCTGCTGGAACAGCTGGCCAAGGTCGACCCGAACAACGAGCACCTCGTCGACTGGCTGTGGGGTTACATCGCGGTGGGCATCAACACCACCAAGGTCAAGGCCGCGCTGGGTGACCTGCCGATGCCGGACAACGCCTGGAGCCTGGTGTTCGACCCGAAGTACGCAAGCAAGCTGAAGAGCTGTGGTGTCAGCGTCCTCGACTCGGCCTCGGAAGTGCTGCCCATCGCCATGCTGTATGCCGGCAAGCCGCCGTTCAGCAGCGAGAAGGCCGACTACGACGCTGCAGCCGCGGTGCTGAAGGCCGTGCGCCCGTATGTGACGCGCTTCTCGTCGTCGGGCTACATCAACGACCTGGCGTCCGGCTCGGTGTGCGTGGTCATGGGCTATTCGGGCGACATCAACATCGCCCGCACCCGCGCCCTCGAGGCCAAGTCGAAGTTCGAGATCCTGGCCCTGGTGCCCAAGGGCGGCTCGACCCTCTTCTTCGACACGATGGCGATCCCGAAGGACGCCAAGAACGTCGAGAACGCGCACCTCTTCATCAACTACATCCTGCGCCCGGAAGTGCATGCATCCCTGACGAACAAGGTGTTCTATGCGAACCCCAATGCGGCTTCGCTGAAGTTCGTTAAGAAGGACGTGGCCGAGAACACCACGATCTTCCTGAGCGATGCCGACAAGAAGATCATGACCGCACCAGACAGCGTGCCGCAGCCGATTCGACGTGTGCAGACACGGGTGTTCACGGCATTCAAGGCGGGCAAGTAATCACTTGGCGAGACCGCGCGCCGGGTTCCGCTCCGGCGGGCGGGTTTGCCTTTCGTTGCAGCCCGCCGGGTTTCGGCCCGGCTGCCGAGTAACTTTCTTCTGCTGGCACAGAAGAAAGTCACCAAAGAAGAGTGCCCCGAACACCAGCCATTTGGCCTGCTCGCTTCGGCTACACGCCTACTTCAACGGCTCTGGCTCGAGAACACTCTCCGAACTACCGCCTCGGTTTCCTCGCTCAGGTTCAAACATTCGCTATCGCTACGCCTCGACCCTGTCGGGTCCTCGGTAGGAGTTCTTGTGCCAGAGCCCTTGTCGTTCGCCTCTCGCCGAAGCGAGCAGGCCAAATGGCTGGTGTTCAAGGGCCTCTTTTTGGTTACTTTTTCTGGCCCCGCAGAAAAAGTGACTCGCCCGCCGGGGCGAATACCCGGCGCGGTGCCACGCAAGGCGAGCGAGCCGACGGCAAGTCAGTACAACGTACGTTCAGCCACCACCGGCGGCACCCACTGGTAAAGCCACGTCTCCGTCAGCGACTGCCCATCACAGCTGAGGTACAGCCGCAACTCGATCGGGTCGGTCGAGGCGGTGGGCACGACATCGAACAAGGCCCGGTAACCACGCACCGCCTGCAGCGGCCGGGCCGAGGTGGTTTCGATGCGGGCGCCCGATGACGCGGTGATCACGGCCGTCACTGCCGCGTTGGGCCCGATCAGGGCGAAATCGCCGCCGGCGAAGTCGACCGCGAAACGCCACGAAAAATACGTGCGCTTCTTGCCAATCACGCCGCCCAGACCGGCGCGCGTGGCGATGCAGCTGGCCAGCGGCGGTCGTGCGGGCGGCTGCGCACCCCAGTAGAGCCGGTAGCCCAGCAGCAGCTCCTCGCCCGCCTCGGGCTTGCGCGCCGGGCTCCAGAACGCAACGATGTTGTCGAAGGTTTCGTCCACCGTCGGGATCTCGACCAGTTGCACCGAGCCTGCGCCCCAGGCCGACTTCGGCTCGACCCACAGGCTGGGGCGTTTTTCGTAAAACACGCCATCGTCCTGGTAGTGGTCGAAATCGCGGTCGCGCTGCAGCAGGCCGAAGCCGCGCGGGTTGTTGTCCTGAAAGGCGTTGAAGGCCAGTTGCCGCGGGTTGGTCAGCGGGCGCCAGATCCATTCGCCGTTGCCGGTCCACATCGCGAGGCCGTCACTGTCATGGATCTCGCCGCGCCAGTCGTAGCCCATGCGGCGGTCGTTCTCGCCGGTCTGGAACATGCTCGTGCACGGCGCGATGCCGAGTCGATCGATGGTGGTGCGCGGGTACAGCGCGGCGTCGATGTCCATCACCTGGGTGTCGCCCGGCGTGATGACAAAACGGTAGGCGCCCGCCACGCTGGGGGAGTCGAGCAGCGCATACACCGTGACGCTGCTCGAGCCCACGGCCGGGCGTTCGAGCCAGAAGCCGATGAAGTTTGGAAACTCCTCGGGCTTGGGGGCGCCGGTGTCGATCGCGAGGCCCCGCGCCGACAGGCCGTACTGCCACTCGCCACCCACCGCACGGAAGTAGCTGGCGCCCAGGAACGCGGTGATGTCGCGCTGCAGGTCGGTGTGGAAGTTCAGCCGGAAGCCGGCGAAACCGAGGTCGCGCGGCAGCTTCGCATGGTCGAGCCCGCTTTTGCCGTGGTCGAACATCTCGGGCAGATAGGCCAGCTCCTGCGCCTGGCCGTCGACCAGTTCGTACAGCCGCACCGGCGACTTGAAGTACAGCCCGAGGTGAAAGAACTGCGCCTGGAAGCGCAGCTTGTCATCGCGCCAGAGTGCGTGGTCGGGTCGAAAGCGGATCGCCTGGTAGGCGTCCCAGTCCAGGGCCTCGATTTCCTTGGGCAAGACGGCGCGCGGCTTCTCGTAGGGCTTGCGCGACAGGGCCTGCGCCTGACCCTTCAAGGCAGCGTAGTCGAAACGCTGAGGCGCGCCGATCGCCTGAAGCTTCTCGGCCCAGGCAGGGACCGCAGCGCTACCGGCCAAAGCCGCGAGGCTGGTGATGAACTGCCGGCGCGGATTGGTAGTGCGGTTGGGCGCGGTCACTCGACTTTCACACCCTTCCAGAATGCGACGCGTCCCTTGATGTGCGCAGCGGCCTCGGTCGGCTCGGGGTAGTACCAGACAGCGTTCTCGTTCATGTCGCCATTGACCATCAGGCTGTAGTAGTGCGCCTGGCCCTTCCACGCGCACCCGGTGCGGTGGTTGCTGAAGGTCACGTAATCGCGGTTCAGGCTTTCGGCCGGGAAATAGTGGTTGCCCTCGACGACGACGGTGTCGTTGCTTTCGGCCAGGGTCACGCCGTTCCAGGTGGCTTTCATGTCTATTCCTTTCACTGGGCACGCAGCGGTGGGACCTCCCGCCGCCGCGACCGCCAATGCATCAAGCGTACAACGCCGCGGCTTGGTGCAGCCGCTTGGCGACCGCCGCCGCCAGCGCCTTGTCGCCGACCACGCGGACGCTGTTGCCGTGGCGCAGGATGTCCATCATCAGTTCAGTCGCGTCGACGTAGGGCACCTTCAGCTCGTAGCGACCTTCACCCTCGGCCTGCCCCAACCAGCGCGAGGTCTGTTGCGGATGCCATTCCTCGTTGGCCACCCACTGCGCCGCGTCGGGCTCGAAAACCAGCGTCGCCCATTTCACCTTCGCACCCGCGCCACCATAGATGCCGTAACCCGCATCGAGTTCTGCCTCGAGGTCTTTCGGTGCAACGGACTTCGCACGGGTGTCGAGCGCACGGGCTTGCTGAACCGCATCGAGTGCAAAGCGGCGCAACCCGTCGCTGGCATGACACCACGCATCGAGATACCAGGTGTTGCGGTAGTTGACCAGGCGCTGTGGCGACACCTCGCGCTCGCTGATCGCCCGATCGCTGCGCTTGAAGTACCGCAGCCAGACCCGCTTGCGCTGCACCAGCGCGCTGCCCAGCAGCTCGAAATGCTGGCTTGGCACGCGGCGGCGGGCGGTGCCGACCAGCTTGACACGCCGCACCAGCTCGCGCGCCTCGGTCTCGTCAGCCCCCAGCAGTCCCTGGAGCCGGTCCATCATCGGTTGCAGATGGCGGGCCAGCACACCGTCGTCGTCGAGCCCGGCCATGAGCTGGTGCATCGTCAGCAGCGCGTGCAGCTCGCGCTCGCTGAACCACATGCCTGGCAGTTCGTGGGACACGGGTTTGGCTGCGCCGGCAACGCCCGAGGCGGACGTCTCGAAGCGGTAGGCGTTGTCGGCGCGGTCATAGACGATGGGCGCGCCCATGCGGTCACGCAGGTACTGCAGGTCACGTTTGAGCGTGGCGGGCGACACCGACAGCTCGGCCTGCAGCGCGTCGAAGCTGACGCAGCCTCGGCTGCGCAGCAGCAATTCGATCTTGTAGAAGCGCTCGGTTCTGTCCATGGTTGGCTCTGCGGAAAACATCGATAACACAGCACTGGCTCACCAGATGAGCCTCAGCCGAGGAATACCTCCGCGAAATTATTGCTCACTTGGCATCAAAGGCTCATCTGATGAGCTACCTGATGGACACACTGATGGCATCGCGGCACGTCGCTGCGTCAACAGGAGTCCGCCATGAACACCGACCTGAGCACCCGTGATCTGTTTTCAGTTGATCTGGCCACCATCGTCCATCCCTGCGCCCATCGCTGGGCCGCAGCCGCCCCGATGACGAACCACGAGCACATCGGCTTCGAACTGGGCTGGGACCACGCCCACCACGGCATCACGCCACCGGCGCCGTACGCGCAGGAGCCATCACCGATTCGCAACGGCTGGCTGGCCGGCTCGGCCGCTTTCGGCGAACGCACGCTGGCCCCAACCCCAGCGGTGCGTCAATGGCTGCAACTGCGGCTGCACGCCTGGCTGCGCGGGCGCAGCGTCGAGCTGTTCCAGGTCACCCCGCATTACTTGCGCCAGTTGTCCACGAGCCACTGCCCGATCACCCGAGAGGCGCTCGACAGCAATGCCGAACGCACCGACCAGACCTCCATCAACCGGGTGCGGCACGACGCGGGCTATGCGGGGGGCAACCTGACCATGATGAGCGCGCGCGCCCATGTCGCGAAAGCGGCTCATGGATTCGAGAGCGCGATCGAGATCGCCCGTCGGCTGGAGACGGAGGCGACCCGCGGCAATACGCCACCATCTCAACACGACGGGCTGAATGCCGCCCAATGGGGCCGCATTGCCGTCCTGTGCAGCTACGTCGAGCCGCTGCCGCATGCGAGGGCGTGCGAGCTGCCCATGCTGGTACTTCCACCCAACCGACTGCGCCTGTTCAACCCGGTGCAGTCCCTGCAGGCCTTCATCAGCCAGCAGCTGCTGAGCGCAGGCTGGAGTCAACGCATCAACAGCCTCGAGACGCTGTTGCCCAACGCGACGGTTCGGCGTGCCTTTCGCTCCTTTTTTCAGACGCTGCTGCCGCGGGTGCTCGCCGCCGGACGCACGGCCGACCCGCAGCGTGCCCGCTGGGCGGTCGAAGACGCCTGGGCACATGCGCTGGTGATGCAGCGATGGGTGCGCTTCGCGCTGCTGTTGCGCGCGCGGCAATGCGATTCGGTGGTGAAGCGCGCAGTGGCTGAGCAGCTGGTGCCGGGTGGCTTGCGCATCGAGGCCCTGGCTGACGCGACTGCGATCGAGGGCTGGAACCTGCAGACCCGCGGTTACGTGCCGCATGGCCTGATGTCAGCGCCATGGCGCGAGGCCCCGTCCTCTGCCCCTGCGCCCACGGGTCGGACATTGCACTGATGACGCTACAGCGGGGCCCGGGGCTGGCCCGCTCCGGGTGGTTCAGCGGTCGCAGCTGGCCATGCCACTGGCGTCCCACAGCGGTGAGAAGCCGCTGTTGCCAGGAGGCGCGGGTCGCAGCAGACGCAGTTGAATGAGCTCCTGCGAGACCTCGGGCGGGAACCCGGCGCGGTTTCGGCGCTTGTCAACCACCAGATCGTCAAGGACCCGGGACGCCAGCGCGGGATCGTTCCAACACAGCGCCAGCCGGTTGGCCACGCGAGGGAACAGCGCGCAGAGCTGGGTCGGCTGGTTCCGCTGATGCAGTGACTCGCACCATGTTTTGGCCAGGGGTGACAACACCAAATCCTGAGGACGCGGCTGCTCGCGCAAGCGTTGCCAGCCTGCCTCGGTGGTGGGTTCTGCGGCCGGGCGGCGTGCCGCAGAAGTCCTGGCGGGCGCGCTTCGGGCGTTGCGCGCACCCCATCCGAAAAAGCTCATGATGTCTGTGCCCCGGAAATCGATGGCTGCACAGGCACAACGCCCGCATCAAGGCCACCGACACGCTGGTAACAATAGGTTACCGAGGAGCTAGTGTGATGCCGAGGTCGAGCGAAAACCAGCCGCTTTTCCGGCGTTCACCCGACTTGCGGGTGTGCATCTTTCACACCTGGAGCGGCCTTGTGGTCTTGTCGCGCGGGACGCCTGTGCGGGTGCGGCGGCAGGCGGGCACCTCATGGTGAACCCTTACCATCGGACGATGTACTTGATGGTGTCGCCCGCGTCGTGGAATCTGGTCACCCGACTTGGCGAAGCACAGATCCTGCTGCCTGCGGCGCTCATGTCGGCCTTGTGGTTCGTCTGGCGCGATCGTTCGCCTCGGCTTGCGGCCGTCTGGCTTGGCGGCATCCTGGTCGCCACCCTGATCACCACCGCCTCGAAGATCGCCTTCATGGGTTACGGGCTGGGCTGGGCAGCGCTGGACTTCACCGGCGTGTCCGGCCACTCGATGTTTGCAGCGGCGATCTATCCGCTGACGGGCGTGGCCATCACCAGTGCAGTGGCCGGTCTGCAGGCCGCACGTTGGGAGCGGCTGGGTCTGGTCGCCGGTGTGGCGCTCGCGCTGGTGGTGGGGCTGTCCCGGGTGGCGGTCGGGGCGCACTCCTGGTCGGAGGTGGTGCTCGGCTTGCTGGTCGGTGGCGCGGTAACGCTGGTGGCCGCTGGCGCCGAGCGTGCGCCGCCCGCGCGGCACTCGCTGTGGTTGCCGGTGGTGGTGTTCGTTTGGCTGGGCAGCGCGTCGCCGAATGCCCCACCGTCACCGACCCACGGCTGGGTCACGCAGCTCGCGCTCGCGATCTCGGGGCGCGCACAACCCTACACCCGCGCCGACCTGCTCGCGCGGCAAGCCGGGCCGGCAGACAGCGCGCGCTGAAGCTGCAGAGCGGTCAGCTCCGACGCGACAGCGACTTGGCCAAGCCGGTCTGGTCGAGCACGTCAGCCACCAGTTCCAGCCGGAGCAGCGGGTTGTCGAGCGACATGAACCTTTGCTTTTGCTCCGCGCCCAGCGGCAACAGCTCGCACCAGCGGTTGGCGACCCATCCGCAGTCGTCCCAGCGGTAGGGCGGCTGGAAGGGCATCTCCGCCGGATCGCCGGCCCGATCCTCCATGCTCTTGACGACCTCGCGCAGCGTCGCTGACACCGTCTCCAGATCGGTCGGTACGGCGACCTCGACGTCATCGTTCAACAGTTCGACATCGGCGACCCACAGGCCGTGCTTCAGTTGCTCGCGCGAGCGGATGCGAAAGCGCTGGGTGCCCGTGCAGCTGATCGTCATCAGCCCGGGGTTCGGCCGCTCCAACCGGGTGATGCGGGCCAGCGTGCCGATCTCGTGAAAGGCTTCATGGCGGAAGCTGTCGCCATGTCGGCTGTCCCCGGTGCGGTGCGACGGTGCGGCGCGGACTTCGCGGCCCTCCGTCAGGCAGACCACGCCGAATGCGGTTCCCGCCTTGTGGGCGCGTCCGATCATGTCCAGGTAGCGCACCTCGAAGATCTGCAGTGGCAGGTATCCGCCCGGGAACAGCACGCATTGCAGCGGAAAGAGCGGCAACGTGGCAAGGTCGGTCGGCGGCGTATCCATCGGCGGATTGTGGTGCTACTGCGCGCCCGATAGATGAGAGGGATTGCCCTTGGCAGGCAAGACACCCTCGGCACGCAGCAGCGTTTCGAGACACTGGTCGCGGATGCCATAGAAGGCCTTGATGTCGTCGATCTGCCCCCACACCGCATCCGCTGGCTGCAGCTGTGTGCGCTTCACGGCCAGGATCATCTTGTTCTTCTGTGTGTGTTCGAGCGCGACGAACTCGAACACCTGGGTGTCGTAACCGCAGGCGTCGAGCAGCATCGCGCGCAAGCCGTCGGTCAGCATCTCGGCCTGCTGCCCCAGGTGGACGCCATGCTGCAGGATCGGCCGCAGCGGATGCGGGCTCAGCAACTGCGGCCGCAGCTCCTTGTGGCAGCACGGTGAACACAGGATGATCGATGCGCCGCCGCGCAGGCCCAGGTGGATCGCGTGATCGGTGGCGGTGTCACAGGCGTGCAGCGCAATCATGACGTCGATCGGTTGCACCGCGCGGCTGCGCACATCGCCTTCCTCGAAGCGCAGGCCGGCGAGGCCCAGTTGCGCCACCACCGCATTGCCCAGCCTCACCATGTCGGGCCGCAGCTCAACGCCGGCAACCTGGGCGTCGACTCCCGGTTGATGCAACAGGTGATCGTGCACCGCAAACGTCAGGTAGCCCTTGCCAGCGCCGAAATCGACCACCCGCACCGGCCTCCGGGCCGCTGTCGCCTTCGGGTCGACATCCAGCAGGTGCGAGGCCCGCAAGGCGCCGGCAAAGACCTCGACGAACTTGTTGATCTGCTTCCATTTGCGCGACATCGCCGGCACCACCGTGTGCTGCGCAGTCGTGACGCCCAGCGCGCTCAGAAATGGCCGGGTGACGTCGACGAATCTTTGCTTGTCCCGATCGTGAGGTTGGGCGCTGCTTGTCGGCTCGCTCGTCTGCATCAGCCGTCCCGCGGCTGCCGCGGCCATCTCGGCCGGCTTTCGGCGCAGGGTACACACACCCCGCCGGCTGATCATCAGCTCGATCACCTCGTCCCGCGTGTGCAGCTGCGCATGGCGAAACACGGTGCCCAGCAGTTCGCGCACGCGATCCAGCCCAGGAGCCAGCGGCAGGTTCTTCGTTTCGTCGCGGGTGGTGTATCGGTAGACGAACGACAGGCAAGGCGCGCCGCGCAGCACAAGGGGTCGTGCCGTGACACGGTTCAGGTCGGGTTCAGCCCCACAGTGCTTGGACAGCAGCAGCGACTCGAACCGGCCGCTGTCGAGGCTCGCCGCACACAGCGCGACGAAGCGGGCCGGCGTGGCAGGGCCCGTGGGGCTTTCCGTCAGCTTATCGGGTGAGGTCATGGTGAAGTGGGATGACGCCGGGCCAGCGACACCGCGCAAGGCGGTTGCCTGTTTACCAACGGTTTACCGGACCTTACCAAACTGCTTTGGGCATTCGCGAACGGTTGCACGCCACTGCCTAAGCTGACCACATTCCCCGCCACTCTTCAGGAAATCACCGTGCAAACCGTCGCCACACCCCTCACGAGTCGCACTCCTCCCGCAGTCTGCCGCGCCGCGGTGGCACCGGCGGTCCACCCGTCTGGTCAGCGGACCGCGCGGCTGCTTGCGCTGATCGACAGCGAGATGTCCGTGGTTCGGCGTGTGCTGCACGCCGGTGAGCCGGTCTACCGCGCCGGTGATGCTTTCGAGTCTCTCTACATCGTGCATGCCGGCCTCTTCAAGACGGTCAGCGTTTCCGCTGATGGCCGAGAGCAGGTGGTCGGACTGCATTTCAAGGGCGACTGGCTCGGCTTTGACGGCATTGCCGATGGTGCCTTCGGCTGCGATGCGATCGCGATGGACACTGGCGAGGTGTGGGTGATCCGCTACCAGTCGCTGCTCGAGCGCTGCAGCCGGACACCCGAGTTGATGGTCGCCGTGCACAGCGCGATGAGCCGTGCGCTGGCCCGCGATCGCGACTCGATGCTCGCCGTGTGCACGCTGTCGGCAGACGCCCGGGTGGCGGACTTCCTGCGCAACTGGGCCACCGGCCTGGAGCAGCGCGGCCTGCGCACCGACTGCATCACGCTGCGCATGACGCGCGCTGAAATCGGCAACTTCCTTGGCATGACGCTGGAGACGGTCAGCCGCGCGCTGTCCCGCCTGGCACGCGACAAGGTGATCAGCTTTTCGCAACGGGGTCGCCGCGATATCGAGATCCCGGACGTGGCCGCACTCAGCGCCTTTGTCGATCGCAGCCTGGCCACCGCCCTGCACTGAACTTCACGCCGCGCGGGGCTCAGCGCGCGCCGAGGTTCTGCGGTCTGGCCTTCAGCGCGCGTCCAATGGCGCGCGCGAGTTCGGTGCGCTCGTAGGGCTTGCGCAAAAGCTCCCAGGCAGTCGCGCCATCCTCTGGCGCCAGCAGCAGCTCGGACGAGTAGCCAGACATCAGCAACACCGCGACTCCAGGCCAGCGCGCGTGAACCTGACGGGCCAACTCCGTGCCGCGCATGCCCGCACCCAGCGCGATGTCGGTCAGCAGCAGCTCACAGCGCGCGCCGCCGTGCAGACTGGCCAGCGCCGGTTCAGCAGCGGCGAACTCGGTGACCCGGCACCCCAGCGACAGCAGGAACTGGCGGACCACGGCGCGCACGTCCGCATCGTCCTCGACCAGCAGCACTTCAAGCCCCAGGGGCAGCCCGCCCGGGGCCTCTTCGGCCAGCGATCCTTCGATGTCTGCTCCACCGCGCCGCCGCGGCAGGTACAGCGCGACCTGGGTACCAGCGCCGGGTGCGGTGGTCAGCCGGATCGAGCCTTTCGATTGCTTGACGAATCCATAGACCGTGCTCATGCCCAGTCCCGTGCCTCGGCCGAGTTCCTTGGTGGTGAAGAAGGGTTCAAACACCCGATCGCGCACGCTGTCGGTCATGCCATGTCCCGTGTCGGCGATCACGATCTCGATGTAGGCCTGACCCTGCGCCCGATCGCCCAGGTCCGCGGCCACATCGGCCGGCAGCGTGGTGCAGGTCCCGCACGAGAACGACAGCGTGCCGCCCTGCGGCATCGCGTCACGGGAGTTGATCGCAATGTTCAACAGCGCGGACTCCAGCTGGCCGGCATCGGCCAGACATCGCAAGCCGCGGGAGACGGCGGCCACCTCGATGCGGATGCGCTGGTCCAGCGTGCGGCGAAGCATGTCGGCGAGCGATTCGATCAGCTCGGCCACGTCGACCTCGGTCGGGCTGAGTTGCTGCCGGCGCGAGAACGCGAGCAGCTTGCTGGTCAGTTCGGCGCCGCGCCGGCTGGCCCGCGCGGCCGCAGCGACCATCTGCTGCGCCACGGCGTCGGAGGCCAGCGCGGGATGGTCCTCGAGCACCTGCAGATTGCCCTGGATCACCGTCAGCAGGTTGTTGAAGTCATGTGCGATGCCACCAGTCAACTGGCCCACGCTTTCCATGCGTTGCGCGTGGTTCAGCGCCTCCTCGCTTTGCGAGCGCTGCAAGCTGGCGGCGAGCAGGTTCGACAGCGAGGCGAGGAAATGCGACTCGTCGGCTCCAAAGCGCTCACCTGCACGCGCTCGCGCGGTCAGCACGCCGATGATCTGCCCGCGGTCCACCAGGGGCACGGCCAACGCGCTGACCAGGCCGTGCGCCAAGTAGTCCGGCGGTACCGTGAAGCGTTGCTCCACCCGAAAGTCGGCCACCGTCACCGCATGGCCCTGGGCAAGCACGAAACCCGGCGGCGTGTCGGGTCGATTCGGGCAGCGGCTGCCCACGCCCTCACTGGCCAGGAGACCGACGCCGCCGGCCACCTGGAACTCGAGCCGCGTCGTGTCGAGAAGAAACACCACCGCCGAATCGACCTGCAGCGCATCGACAGCGACCGCCGGTACCTGCTGCAGCAGCAGCTGGGGATCGCGCGTGTCCACTGCCAGCCGCCCCATCTGCGCCACGAACTCGCTGTAACTCGCCCGCTGCAAGGCCTGCCGCACGCGCGGGTAGGCCTCGATGCCACGCACGGCCGCGACCACAAAGGGCTTGCCGTCGATCTGCAGCGGGCTCAGCGCGATCTCCACCATCACCTCGCGGCCATCGCGCCGCCGCGCCACCAGCTCCATCTGCGAGCCCATCGGGCGCGCCTTCGGCCCATGGCTGTAGGCCTCGCGATAGGCGGCATGGCGAGGGCGGATCGCATCGGGCACCAACGCGTCCACCATCAGGCCGACCAACTCGCCAACGGGGTAACCCAGCAGGCGCTCAGCCTCCGGATTGGCCAGCACGATGCGACCCCCGGCGTCGACCAGCAGCAGCGCATCGGGGTAGGCGCCGAACATCGACCGGTAGATCGCTTCCTCGACAGGCCCGGGCTCGGGCGGCAGTTGCAGCGTCATGCTCAGGCGTCCAGACTCAGCGCAGCGTCACCGCTGACACGAGCACATAACCGGCGCCGCGCACCGCCTTGATCAGCCGCGGGTCGTCCGGGTCGTCGTCGAGCTTGCGGCGAAGGCGGCCGATCTGCACATCGATCGTCCGGTCAAACGGCGCGGCATCGCGACCGCGTGTCTGCTCGAGCAGGAAGTCGCGCGACAGCACGCGTCCGGCGTGGCGCGCCAGCACGCACAGCAGGTCGAATTCGCCTGCGGTCAGCGTGACCTGGCGACCCTCGGCGCCGCAGACCTGCCGTGCCGCCACATCGATCTCCCACTGGTCGAAACAGAGGCGCTCGCGCGATGGTGCCGCCGCGTCTGCCGCAGGCGCTACGGGCGCCAGCCGTCGCAGCACCGCCTTGATGCGGGCCAGCAACTCGCGCAGATCGAACGGCTTGGTCACGTAGTCGTCGGCGCCGATTTCCAGGCCCACCACCTTGTCGACCGCATCGCCGCGACCCGTGACGATGATCAGCCCGCACCGCCAGTGCTCGCGCAGAGTGCGGGCAATCGCGAAGCCATCTTCCCCAGGCAGGCCGAGGTCGAGCAGCACCAGATCGGGTGGATCGCTGGGCATCAGCGCGGTCAGCGCGTGCCCGGAGGGGAGCGCGCTGATGCGAAAACCCTGTTGCGACAGGTAGCCTGCCAGCAGCTGGGTGATGTCGGGCTCGTCGTCGACGATGGCAATGTGGGTGGTCTCTGTCACCCGGCGATTCTGCGACAGCCCCGCGCCTCATGTGTTTTGGCACCAGGCCGACCAGCGCAGCCACAAGTCGTGCGACAGCGCCCACGCCGACGCCGCCGCGAGCGTGGCACCCGCCAGCCGCAGCATCAGCACGCTCACCGAGCGGTTGCTCGACCAGCGCTCGCCAACGGCGCCAGGCAGCCACAGACCCAAAGACGACGCAGCGGCGAAGCTGGCCATCGCGAGCGCGCCCTGGGCCGGTGTGCTGGCCAACGCGGCGATCAGCAAGGCCGACTGCAGCAGGCCGCAGGGCAGGGCCAGCAGCAACCCGCCTGCAGCGCTCGCACGCAACGGCGCCGCCATGCGCTGCCAGCCAGGCGCAGGCTGTGCCACGATAGACACTGAGCCGAGTCGGGACCACCAGGCCGGCTGGCGTCCGGTCAGCAAAAGCCACAGGCCGAGGCCCAGCACTGCGACGTGCAGCAAGGTCCAGAGGGGGCGCAGCACCGGCGCGGCACTGCCGAGCACCGTCACCGCACCAACGCTGGCAGCCACCGCCGCGCCGCCGACCGCATAACTCGACAGCCGGCCGATCGCGAAGCCGGCCATCAGCGTTTGCCGGTGGGTGCTGCCGCACCTCTGGGTGACTGCAGCGCATGGGGCACCGCACATCGCGGCGCAATGCGGCGCCCCCGCGAGGCCCATCAGCCCGGCCGCGACAATCAGCGGTGTATCCATCGCCTGCCTGTCGCTCGCCTGAGCGGCCCGCTCTCAGACCACACGGGAATACCCTTGCAGCGCCGGATCACGGCCTGCCTCGGTGGCCAGATAGCGGTCGAAGACCATCGCAACCGCACGGACGAAATACCAGCCCAGCGGCGTGACCTGGATGGCTGTCGGCTCCAGGCCGACGAGGCCCTGCGCCTGAAAGGGGCGCAGACGCTCAAGCTCAGGGGCAAAGTACTCCCGCACGCCCACCGCACAAGCCCGCTCGATGGCATCGAACTCAACTCGCCCCTGGCACATCAGCGCCATGATCACCTCACGTCGAAGCACATCGTCGTCACTGAGCTCCAGGCCTCGCTCACTGGCGAAACGGGCTTGATCGATGGCCTCGCAGTACGAGCTCAGCGTCTTGTCGTTCTGGCTGTAGCAGCGGCCGATCTTGCCGATCGCCGACACCCCCAGTCCGATCAGATCGGAATCGGCCTGCGTGCTGTAGCCCTGGAAGTTGCGATGCAGCCGACCCTCGCGCCTGGCCACCGCGAGCGGGTCGCCTGGCAGGGCGAAATGGTCCATGCCGATGTGGGTGTAGCCCAGGCCCTGGAAGCCGCTGATGGCCGCGCGCAGCATGTGCACCCGATCGCCGGCGGAGGGCAGCTCGTGGGCATGGATGCGCCGCTGCGGCTTGAAGCGCTCCGGCAGGTGGGCATAGGCGTACAGCGCAATGCGGTCGGGCCGCAACGCGCCCATCTGCGCAATGGTGTGCAAGAAGGTGGCCGGCGTCTGCCGCGGCAGCCCGTAGATCAGGTCGGCATTGATGGACTCGAAGCCGATCTCGCGCGCCAGGCGCATCAGTGGCTCGACCGCCTCAAAGGGCTGTTCGCGGTGCACCGCCTTCTGCACCTCCGGGTCGAAGTCCTGCACGCCGAAGCTGAGCCGGTTGAAGCCGAGTGCGGCCAGATGCCACAAGCGCTGCGCATCGACGGTGCGCGGATCCACTTCGATCGACACCTCGGCATCAGGCGCGATGTGAAAAGCCGAGCGCAATGCCGCCATCAGCTGCTCGAGTTCGTCGTCGCCCAGGAACGTGGGCGAGCCGCCGCCGAGGTGCAACTGGGTCAGCGGCTGGCCGCGGCCGAGCACCGCCACATGGAGGTCGATCTCGCGCTGCAGCGCCTGCAGGTAATCGCCCGCCCGCCCGTGCTGGCGCGTCACGACCTTGTTGCAGGCGCAGTAGTAGCAGATCGATTCACAGAACGGGATGTGCACATAGATCGACAGCGGGGCCGCGGTCCCCGACGCCGTGTCACGGGCACGCTGCTGCAAGGCGCACTGGTAATTCGACGAATCGAAGCTGTCGCCGAAACGGTCGGCTGTGGGGTACGAGGTGTAGCGTGGCCCCGGCAGGTCCAGCCGGGACAACAGCTGGCTCACCCGGTCGGCGGTGAGGGAGTCGATCATCATGCTCACACTCTGCCCAGCCTGAAGCCAAGGATATTGACGCGCATCAAACCGAGGGCTCTTCGACGATCAGCAGTGCAGTGATCGCACCCGCGGCGGCGAACAGGCCCCAGAAGATCAGGAAGCTCACGGTGTAGGTCGCCGAGCGAGACCAGTCGAAGACCTCACCGCCAAACCAGCGCAATTCGCCCGGGTCGACCACCGCAAAGACCAGCATCTCCGTCAGCCCGGCCATCACGAAGGCCGGCCACAGGATCTGCAGGCTGCGCCTGACGAACGCGGCACGCATGGTCAGTGCGGCGTGGCCGCGTGGTTGCGGGCCGTCAATGCGGGCTCCAGCGCGCGGCTCGACGGTGCCGCGTTCGCTGCAGGCGCCTCCAGCACCAGTGGGTCGGCGCCGCGCCAGGCCACGATGCCGGTGCCGATGGCCGCCACCACCACGACGGCCGGGCCACCGATCACCAGCCACACCATGGGCTCGCGCCACCAGGGTCGGATCGGGTTGGCGGGTTTGTGCATTTGCTCCATGACGTCACTCCTGAAAGATGCGGGTCAACGCGGGACCACAAAGGTCGATTTCTCCTCCACCTCGGACTTGTCGCCGCTCGCGTCGACGCTCTCGACCTCGAACTTCACCGGGTGGACGCCACTGCCGAGCAGGCGGGCCACGTCCCGGGGGATCTGCACGCTGACCGGCAGCCATCGTGCTTCCGCCGGGCCGACCTCGAAGTCCGGCTGGCTGGCCACGGTGACGCCATCGAGGCCCTCCACCTCCACCCGGAAGCGCTGGGTCACTTCGGTGGCGTTCATCACCTGCAGGCGGTAGACGTTCTCGATGTTGCCTTCGCCGACCATGCGCGCCAGCACACCCCGGTCGCGCACCACGTCGACCCGGAACGGGCTGCGCATCGCCAGGCTGGTCACGAAGGCCCCGCAGATCAGCAACAGCACGGCGCCGTAGATCAGCACGCGGGGCCGCAACACGCGCCGCCAGGTCTGCTTCGTGGACAAGCGTTGCGTGAGGCCGTTCTGCGTCGCGAACCGGATCAGCCCTTGCGGGTACTTCATCTTGTCCATCACGTCGTCGCAGACGTCGATGCACGCGGCACAGCCGATGCACGCGTACTGCAGGCCCTGACGGATGTCGATACCGGTCGGGCAGACCTGCACACACAGCGTGCAATCGATGCAGTCGCCCTTGCCGAGGGCACGCGGGTCGGCGCTGCGCGGCCGCGAACCGCGCGGCTCGCCACGCTGCGGGTCGTAGCTGACGATCATCGTGTCGTGGTCGAACATCGCGCTCTGGAAGCGCGCATACGGGCACATGTACAGGCACACCTGCTCACGCAGCCAGCCGGCGTTGCCATAGGTGGCGAGGCCGTAGAACAGCACCCAGAACCACTCCCAGGGCCCGAACGACATCGTGAAGCTCTCGGCCCACAGCGTGCGGATCGGCGTGAAGTAGCCAACGAAGGTGAAGCCGGTGTAGAGGCCAATGGCCAGCCATGCCGCATGCTTGGCGCCCTTGCGCCACAGCCGATCGATGCTGCGCGGCCCGGCATCCCGCTTCATCCGCGCGATGCGGTCACCCTCGATGTGCCGCTCAACCCACAGGAAGATCTCGGTGTAGACCGTCTGCGGGCAGGTGAAGCCACACCACAGGCGACCCGCCACCGCGGTGAACAGGAACAGCGCATAGGCGCAGATCACCAGCAGCACCGTCAGGTAGATGAAGTCCTGGGGATGCAGCACCAGGTTGAAGATGTAGAAGCGCCGCGAGGCCAGGTCGAACAGCACCGCCGGGCGGTCGTTCCAGCTCAGCCATGGCAGACCGTAGAACACCAGCTGCGTGATCCACACCATGGCCCAGCGCCAGCCGGCGAACCAGCCGTGTACCGCCCGCGGGTAGATCTGGCGCCGTTTCTCGTAGAGCCAGACGGTTTCGCTGTCGCCGCTGGTTTCGACAGGCACCGGGACGATCGGAATCACTGGCGGTATCACATCCGGCGCCTCAGGGCGAGGGCCGCGCGGCACCGCGCGACAGGCTCATCACGTAGGCACCGAGCACACGGATCTGCTCCGGTGTGAGCCGCTGGGCCTGCGCCGGCATGACATTGGTCTTGCCGTTGCTCACCATCGCAACGATCGCCTCCTCGCCGAAGCCGTGCAGCCAGATCTTGTCGGTGAGGTTCGCCGCGCCGATCGCGGTGTTGCCCTTGCCATCCGCACCGTGGCAACCCGCACAGACCACGAACTTGGCCTGGCCGGCTACCGCGGCGGCCGCGTCGGTCGCATTCCCCGACAGGCTCAGCACGTACTGCGCCACGTTGTGCAGGTCCTTCGCGTCGCCGACCGCCGCCGCCAGCGGCGGCATCATCCCCACACGGCCTTCGGTGAGTGTCTTCACGATGCTGGCGTGGTCGCCGCCGTGCAGCCAGTCGTCGTCGGTGAGGTTCGGGAAGCCCTTGCTGCCGTGCGCGTCCGATCCGTGGCAGGCGGTGCAGTTGTTGACGAAGAGCCGCTCACCGATCGCCATCGCCGCCGGGTCCTTCATCAGCGTTTCGGCATCGGCCGACGCGTAGCGCGCATAGACAGGCACCATCGCGTCGCGCGCGGCCTGCTGTTCGGCCTGGTGCTGGCCGGTACTGCTCCAGCCGAGGCTGCCCGTGTAGCCGCCAGCACCCGGGTACAGCACCAGGTACACCAGGCTGAAGATCACCGTGATGATGAACAGCCACATCCACCAGCGCGGCAGCGGGTTGTTCAGCTCGGTCAGGTCACCGTCCCAGACGTGGCCGGTGGTGTTGTCGTCCGAACCCGCCGCACCGTTGGCGCCGACCATCACCTTGCGGCGCGCCGCGACGCCCAGCAGCACCAGGCAGGCGATCATCGACACCACCGAAGCGACCCCGACAAACACCGACCAGCCTCCGGAATAGAAGTCACTCATCGCGGGCTCCCGTCGTCTTCCATCAACGGCAGTTGGGCCGCTTCGGCAAAGGCCTCTGCGTTCTTGCGCGACCAAGCCCAGCAGACGATGCCGATGAAGGCAACGAGCGACAGCACCGTCACCGCAACGCGCAGGGTGTTCACATCCATGTTCAGGTCCACGAGTGGCTCCTCACTTGACCGAGGTGCCGAGCACCTGCAGGTAGGCGATCAGCGCATCGAGCTCGGTCTTGCCCTGGACGGCCTCGCCAGCCTGGGCGATCTCGTCTTCGCTGTAGGGCACGCCGACGCTGTGCAGCGCACGCAGGTGCTTGGGCATCGCGTCGGCATCGACCAGGTTGGTGGCCAGCCACGGGTAGGCCGGCATGTTCGATTCGGGCACCAGGTCGCGCGGGTTGTTCAGGTGCACGCGGTGCCACTCGTCGCTGTATTTGCCGCCGACGCGCTGCAGGTCAGGGCCGGTGCGCTTGCTGCCCCACTGGAAGGGGTGATCCCAGACGAACTCGCCCGCCACCGAGTAGTGGCCGTAGCGAAGCGTCTCGGCATACAGCGGGCGGATCATCTGCGAATGGCAGTTGTAGCAACCCTCACGGGTGTAGATGTCGCGCCCGGCCTGCTGCAGCGCGGTGTAGGGCTTCAGGCCTTCGACGGGTTGCGTGGTCGAGCGCTGGAAGAACAGCGGCACGATCTCGACGATGCCGCCCACGGCGACGACCAGCAGGATCAGCACGATCATCAGCAGGTTGTTGGTCTCGATGCGGGCATGACCGGTCGGCGCGGGATGGTTGTCTGTCTTGGTGTTCATCGCAGGTTCTCGCTCAAGCGTGGGCAGGCAGGGCCGGCACCGGCGTCGACACGGCACGTCCCCTGGACACGGTCATCACCACGTTCCAGGCCATGATCAGCATGCCGGTGAGATAGAGCACCCCGCCGAGCAGACGCACCATGTAGAAGGGATACGTCGCCTTGACCCCTTCGACGAAGCTGTAGACCAGCGTGCCATCGGGGTTGACCGCGCGCCACATCAGGCCCTGCATCACGCCAGCGATCCACATCGCGGCGATGTACAGCACGATGCCGATGGTGGCGATCCAGAAGTGCAACTCGATCGCCCGCACGCTGTGCATCCGCGTCTGGCCGAACATGCGAGGGATCAGGTAGTACAGCGAGCCCATCGTCATGAAGCCGACCCAGCCCAGCGCACCGCTGTGCACATGGCCGACGGTCCAGTCGGTGTAGTGGCTCAGGCCGTTGACCGTCTTGATGGCCATCATCGGGCCCTCGAAGGTGCTCATGCCGTAGAACGAAAGCGCCACGATCAGGAACTTCAGGATCGGGTCGTCACGCAGCTTGTGCCAGGCACCGCTGAGCGTCATCACACCATTGATCATCCCGCCCCAGCTTGGCGCGAGCAGGATCAGCGAGAACAGCATGCCGATCGATTGCGCCCAGTCGGGCAGCGCGGTGTAGTGCAGGTGGTGGGGGCCGGCCCACATGTAGGTGAAGATCAGCGCCCAGAAGTGGACGATCGACAGCCGGTAGCTGTAGACCGGCCGCTCGGCCTGCTTCGGGATGTAGTAATACATCATCCCCAGGAAGCCCGCGGTCAGGAAGAAACCGACCGCGTTGTGGCCATACCACCACTGCACCATCGCGTCCTGCACGCCGGCGTAGGCCGAGTAGCTCTTCATTGCTCCCGCCGGAATGGCCGCGCTGTTGACGATGTGCAGCAAGGCCACCGCCAGGATGAAGGCGCCGAAGAACCAGTTGGCCACGTAGATGTGGCGCACCTTGCGCACGCCGATGGTGCCGAAGAAGACGATCGCATAGGCCACCCAGACCAGCGCGATCAGGATGTCGATCGGCCACTCCAGCTCGGCGTATTCCTTGCCCTGCGTGTAGCCCAGTGGCAGCGAAAGGGCCGCAGCGACGATCACCGCCTGCCAGCCCCAGAACACGAAGCGCGCCAGAGCAGGCGCGAACAGAGGCACCTGGCAGGTGCGCTGCACCACGTGGAACGACGTCGCCATCAGCGCACAGCCGCCAAACGCGAAGATCACCGCATTGGTGTGCAGCGGCCGAAGCCGGCCATAGCTGAACCACGGAATGCCGAAATTCAGCTCAGGCCAGGTCAGCTGCGCCGCGATGATGACGCCCACCAGCATGCCGACCACGCCCCACAGCACGGCGGCGAGGGCGAACCAGCGTACCGGCAGGTCGTCGTAGACCGTGGCTTTCGGCGCTTGCGCAAGGCTCATGAAGGACTCCTGTGGCGATGTCGTGCAGTGCCTGCCGATTCTTCGGTGGCCTGCTCTGCCGGGCCTTGATCCGGATCAAGCGCGGCGCCTGGCATCGCATCGCTGGCGGCGAGGATCTGTTCCCCCACCACATCGATCTCGTCGAACTGCCCGGCGCGCAGGGCCCAGGCGAATACGCCAAGGATCCCGAGCATCGCGAACACCGACATCGGCACCAGCAGGTAGAGGATGTCCATCGGGCTCAGTCCACCCGGCGCAGCCGCAGCGCATTGCCGACGACCAGCAGCGAGCTGGTCGCCATGCCGAGGCCGGCCGCCCACGGTGGCAGCCATCCTGTCAGCGCCAGCGGCACGCACACTGCGTTGTAGGTGGCGGCCCAGGCGATGTTCTGGCGGATCACCTTCAGGCAGCGGCGCGACAGGCGCCGCAGCACCATCACATCACCAATGCGGTCGGCCAGCAGCACCGCGTCGGCCTGGCCGCGTGCCAGCAGCGCGCCAGCGCCCATCGCCAGGGACACATCCGCCTGCGCCAGCACCGGCGCGTCGTTGATGCCGTCGCCGAGCATTGCCACCGTCTCGCCAGCGGCCTGTGCGGCGCGCAACGCCACCAGCTTGTCTTCAGGGGTCGCACCACCGATCGCTGAATCCAGGCCCAGTGCGGCGGCCATCCGCTGCACCCGGTGCGGCGCATCGCCCGACAGCAAGGTGACGCGCACCCCGTCGGCTTGCAGCGCCACCAGCGCGGCAGCGACGCCCGGGCGCAGGGCTTCATCGAACCGCAAGCGGAGCATGGGCCGGCCCTGCAGACCGAACCAGGTGCACAGACCCGGCTCGCCGTCGTCGCCGGCATCGGCCGGCGCCGCTGCGGCTCCTGCCACCCAGCGCTCACTGCCGAGGCGCCAGAGACGGCCCTGCGCGTCCTCGCCCTCGATACCGGCGCCCGGCTCTTCGCGCAGCGCCTGCCAGTAAAACGCCGCGGCCGCCGCCGGCCGCGCCGCAGACAGGGCCTGGGCCAGCGGATGCAGGGACCAGCTCGCCAGCGAGGCGGCCTGCAGCAACAGCGCCTGCGGATCGCATACCGCAGCGCGCCAAGGTTCGCATCCGATGTAGCTCGGCCGGTCCTCGGTCAGCGTGCCGGTCTTGTCGACGAACAGCCGTGTGCAGCGGGCCATGCCTTCCAGCGCTTCCAGGCGGCGCAGCAGCACGCCACGCCGCATCAGCGCGTTGGCCGCCGCCAGCAGCGCCGACGGGGTGGCCAGCGACAGCGCGCAGGGACAGGTGACGATCAGCACCGACACCGCCACCCACAGCGCGCGAGACGGGTCGATCACGCTCCACACCGCCGCTGCACCACCGGCGAGCAGGAGCACCGTCCACAGGAAGGGTGCGGCCCAGCGGTCAGCCCAGCGGGCGCTGGCCGGGCGTTGTGTCTGCGCCTCGCGCATCAAGGCGACGATGGCTTCGTGACGGGTGTCGGCGCCGGCGCGCAGCACCTGAATCAGCACGGGCGCCTCGAGATTCACACTGCCTGCGACCACCTCGTCGCCCAGGACCTTGCGCTGCGGCGAGGACTCGCCGCTCAGGAGCGCCTCGTCGGCGGCGGTGCAACCCTCGATCACGTGGCCGTCCGCCGGAAAGGCTTCGCCGACGGCCACCTGCAGTCGATCGCCGACGCACAACCGGGCCAGGCCCACGCATTCGGTGCGGCCGTCGGGCAGCCGCCGGGTGGCGGTCTCGGGCAACGCACCCAGGGCACCCTCGAAAACTTCAGCGGCGCGATGGCGGGCTCGCAACTCAAGCGCTCGCCCGATCAGCAGCAGCGTGACGAACATCGTCAGCGAGTCAAAGTACACCTCGCTGCCGAACGGCCCCTTCGGGTCGAAGGCCGCGCCACTGCTGGCCACGAAGGCCACCGCAATGCCGATGGCCACCGGCACGTCCATCCCGATGTGCCGTGCGCGCAGCGCCCTCCAGGCGCCCGCAAAGAACGGCCGCGCCGAGAAGGCCATCACCGGCAGCGCCATCACCCAGCTCCCCCAGTTCAGCAGGCGCTGCAGATCGGGCTCGATGCCGCCCGGCCCGGCCACGTAGGCCGGGGTCGCGAGCATCATCACCTGCATCGCGCAGAAGGCGGCGACAAACAATTGCCACAGTGCCTGGCGCGATTCCTCTCGGCGGCCTTCGCGCGCGGCGGCGGCGGTGTCGGGCCGTGCGTCGTAGCCAGCGCGCCGAATCGCCTCCACCAGCGCCGAAGGGCAGGTGCGCGCCGCGTCCCAGCGAACCGCTGCACGCATTGCCGCGGCGTTGACGCTGGCTTCGATCACACCTTCGACATCCCGCAGCGCCTGCTCGATCGGTGCGGCGCAGGCAGCGCAGGTGATGCCCGACACCTGCAGCGACGACACCCCGATGCGCTGGCCCTCGCCGCCGCTCGGCGGCACCAGCCAGCGTGTGAACCGCGCGGTCTGTTCAGGCTCGTCCAGCACCGACGCCGCTGCTGCGCTGCGCAACGGCGTGACGGGTCGGTGGGGGAAGGTGGTCGTGCTCATCGGCTCGGGCTGCGGACGCAGCCTGGATCCGACGAGTCTGGGTGGCGGTGTGGGCGCGGGCCTTGATCTGGATCAAGGCCCGTTCATCCACCTCGAGCGGCGCCGCCGCCGCCCGAACACTTCAGCTCACTGGCGGGGGCGGGCGCGACTCTGGCGCTCGAGGCAACTCGCGCGCTCTGCGGCATCGACCAACGCGCTGCACCGTGCGGCGGCGTCGTCGATCACGGCCGGCGGGGTGCGATGGGACGAGGAATCCCGATTCCGCTCGAGCTTGAGTGGGGCCGCGGGTTTCTGGCCGAGCGGGATGTTGATCTGCGGCGTGATGGTGCCCTCGGGCCGCGTGTTGTCGTGCGGCGAAACGTTGTCCCGCTTTTCCTCGGGTGTCAGCAGCCGCGGCCCGGGCTTGCCAGCCGGGGCCGACGCGGTGACGGCGGGTGTCGTCGGCACGGGCTGGGCCTGAACCCCCGCGCAACACAGCAGCACCAGTGAAACCATCAGGGGCAGACATGGGAGCGTCTTCATCACCTATCCTTTGCGGGCGGGAAAGCGCCTCGCGGTGACCCGGTGTAGCACGTTCGGCCGCTCCGGTCGCAGGAAGTTGTCCCCATGGCCCCCCACACCCTCCCGATGCTGTCCGATCCACCCGACGCCAACGATGCCGTGTACGGGCCGCGACTGTGCAGCGACCGCGGCTGGACCGCGCGGGTCATCAAGAACGAAGACGACGAGGGCTGGGCGGTCGAGATGCTGAAAGACGGCGAGGCCGAACCTGCACTGGTCGGGCCGTGGACCATGGGGCGCGACAAGAAGAACCCGAAGCCGCTCGACACCGCCGCGTTCAACACGCTGGTGAAGACGGCGGCCGAAGTGCTGCGCCGGCACGAGCAGCAGTTGCAGGCGCAATTGCACCAGAGCGTGCTTGTCGATGGCGATGGCGACAGTGGTCGCATCACTGTGACGCTCGACATCGTGGCCGACGACGACGATCCCTCGGCGCTGCTCACTGCCAGCAACCGTGACGGCGACACGCTGGCGCAGGTGAGCGTATCGCCCGGCTTTCGCCTGAACGCCAGCTCGGCCAGCCGCTGGATCGCCAACGGCTTTCGCCGGCCCGACTGAGCGGACGGACCCGACAGACCTGATTCAACCAGCCGACGGCGCGTCCAGTTCGCGTGCGGTCAACCACAGCCTCGCGTCGAATTCCAGCTGGTGATAGTCGGGGGCCATGTGCGCACACAGCGCGTAGAAGGGCTTGTCGTGGTCGCGCTCCTTCAGGTGCGCCAGCTCGTGGACCACGATCATCTTCAAGAAGGGTTCCGGCGCCTCCTTGAACAGGCTGGCAATGCGGATCTCGCACTTGGCCTTCAGCCGGCCGCCCTGCACCCGCGACACCGTTGAATGCGTGCCCAGCGCATTGCGCAGCACCTGCAGCCGCGGGTCGTAGGCGACCTTCGCGATCGGTGGCGCACTGCGCATGTGGCGGGTCTTCAGCGCCATCACGTAGTCGTACAGCGCCGGGTCGCTGCGTACCGTGTGGGCCTCGGGGTAGCGCTGCCGCAGGTGCTCTGCCAGGCGACCCTGGGCGATCATTTCGCTCACGCGCGACAGCACATCGGGCGCATAGCCCGCGAGGTACTTCAGGCTCATGCGTCGCGCAACGGCACCGCGCGCTCCAGCACCAGAAGCAGGTTGTTCGCCGGCATCGCGACCCGTTCGCGCTGGCGCAGTCCGACTGCCATCGCCTGTGCCAGCACGTCTTCCCGCCGACGCAGGCCCCAGGCCGGGTTGCGCTCACGCAGGTCTGCGTCGAATGCCAGGTTGCCCGGCGAGGTCGGCACCTCGTCTTCCAGGTACGGGCCATAAAGCACCAGCAGACCCTCGGGCGACAGGCAGTGGGCGGCCAGCTGCATCAGCGCCAGACAGGTGCCCCACGGCGCGATGTGCAGCATGTTGGCGCAAAACACCGCATCGACCGGTGCAGGCAAGCTCTTCGCGGACGCGGCCAGCACGTCCAGGTGCACGGCCGGCAGCACATTGGCCAGGCCGTCGCACCACGCATCGATCGAGGCCAAGGCAAGCGGCTCGGCATCGGTCGGCTGCCAGCGCCAGCCAGGCAGACCTGCGGCGAAATGCGCCGCGTGCTGGCCCGTGCCACTCGCAATTTCAAGCGCCATGCCTGTGGATGGCAGCACACGCTGAAGCTGCGCCAGGATCGGCGCGCGGTTGCGCTCGGCGGCCGGGCTGTGCTGTCGGAGATCGGGGGTCATGCGTTCGCTTTCCAGGTGCCGATGGTGCCCGAAGCTGCGCGGGCGGTGGTGCTGCGCACCTGGCCGCATCCTCACCGAATCCAGGTCGGCCCCCGCGACGACAATTCGCAGGTGCCGCACCCGCCCTTCGACCTGTACCGATTCGACACCGCACAGGCGGTGGCCGGCTGGCGGGCCATCGACGACCGCGTGATGGGCGGTGTCTCGCGCAGCAGGCTCCATTTCAACGCGGCGGGCCACGCCACCTTCGACGGCGAGGTGTCTCTTGAGCAGAACGGCGGCTTCGCCAGCGTGCGCAGTGCTGCCGGCCCGCTCGGCGCGCCAGGCGCGACCGAGTGCGTGATCGACGCCCGGGGTGATGGCAAGCGCTACAAGATGTGTCTGTTCATGGTTGATGGGTTCGATGCGATCAGCTACCAGACCGAGTTCACCCCGCCGAGGCACGATTGGGGCGTCAACCGGCTGCCTCTCACGGCCTTCGCCGCCAGCCTGCGCGGGCGCCAGGTGCCGCACGCACCAGCCTTGGATGCTGCTGGCATCCGCCAGGTGGGGCTGATGATCTCTGGTCGCCAGGCCGGCCGCTTCGCACTCGACATCCGCGCCATTCGGCTCGAATGACGGTGCGGGCAGGTCTGTGCCAGGCGCCGCGGGCTTGCTACTGTGGCGCTGCGGGCAGCGCCGCAGGCGCCATGGGCTGCATCAGCTGATCGGCTTCGACCGCCTTGACGCGTTTCGAGCGCCTGATGCGTTCGAGCGTGGGCGCGTCGATCTCGAGCACGAGTGAAGGCGTCCAGCTGAAGCGGTTCAGCACCTGGCTGGCCGAACCCTTCACCACCTCGGCGACAAAAGCGTCCTGCGCGGCGGCGATGGCCGCACGCTGCTGTGCTGCCGCAGCGGGGCTCAGCGTGCCCTCGGGCACGAACGGCGTGTTCAGCAGCACGATGACCCGCGCTTTTCCGCCGTGGGCGACCTGCGCGGCAAGGGGGTCGGGCGTGATGATCTCTGCTTTCACGCCCTCGGCGCTGGCCCCGGCGCCGAGCGACACCGCCAACGCCATGGCGGCGCATCGGATCACGCAGATGGGTTGGCTCATGGGCATGGCAAGCGTGCTCTGAAGTGTGGGCTGGCCACTAAGTTACCACGCGCGCCTCAACGCCATCAGCTGGCTGGCAAGGGCATCGCGGCCAGTTCACGCAAACGCTGGTGGGCCGCGTCGTCCCAGGCAACCGGCAACTGGTTTCTGGCCTGCAGATAGTGGTGGGTGAACACGTCGAGGTACGCCTCCAGCGTCTGCTCGGCCCGCTCTTCACCGGCCAGGCTCAGGCACAGGGCGGCCACCTCGCTGGTGCAGAAGTGATCGTTGCGGCGAGAGCGCCGCAGCCTGTATTGAGAGACCTGATCCGGCTGCAGGCTGAGCACCGGCAGGTGGTCGAGGTAGGGGCTCTTGCGGAACATCTTGCGGGCCTCGGCCCAGGTGGCATCGAGCAGGATGAACAGCGGGCGTTTGCCGACGGCGCGCTCAACGGTGTCGGGCAAGCAAACGCTGTGCACCACGCGCTCGGGCGGCACGTACTCTGCTGGAAACACCACATAAGGTTGCCACTGCGGGTCGCCCAGCAGCTGCAACAGGGCCGGGTCGGTCTCGGTGCGCGCCCAGCCAAAGGCAAAGGTGTCGGCCACCACGTCCGCAATCAACCAGCCGGTGTTGCTGGGCTTGAGTGGCTCGACATCGGCCATCAGCAGGCACACCCCCGAGCGCGTGGGCACGGTCGGGCGCAGGGCACACATGCAGTGGCTGGGCAACAGCCTGCAACCCGCACACCGCTCGCGCTTGAAGCCCCCTCGGGCGAGAAAGGGCTTGGCGCTGCGCGCCAGACGGGCGGCGCGCAACAAGGAGACGGCATGCGCCTTGGTGCAGGGCAATTCGGTTCGGTGAAGGTTTCGCCCGATGTTCACACACTCGGCGGATGTGAGCGGCGCCGCACGCACGTGTCGGCGCACGGCATCATCTGGCGCCATGACACCCACCGACGACCACCGCGCCCAAGCACCCGCACCCGCTACAGCACCGAAGGTCACGCGACCGAAGAACCCGCTCAGCCCGAAGAAGCTGCTGCTGACCAAATGGACCGCCGTGGCGCCGCGCCAAAAGGAAAAGCACTTCGTGGTGACGCGCGTGATCGAGCCCGAGCCACCCGAGGTGCGCATCGACCAGATCGAACTGGAGGCCGTGCACTCGAAGCGCGCCTTCCTGCTTCACTGGCGCGAGCTGACCGATGCCAGCCAGTGGCGCCAGGGCTGGGTGTGATGCCTGAACCTCGCCCGTCACGAGGCCTGCTGTGTTTCGTTCGTAACACGGGGCGCCGGCTTTCAGGTCGCAACGTGTCGGCGGCTGGCTACAAGCCCGCGTTGTTGATGCATGACCAGCACATGCTGGCGTGCTCAAGATGCTCGGAGCCACTGCGAGCGTCGCTTGAAAAGAAAGCCTGAATCATGAAGAAGAACCTGCTGATCGCTGCCGTGCTGACCACCTTCGCTGCCGTGTCGTTTGCCGCGACACCGGTGCCAACGCCGGCTGCTTCTGCTGCCACACCGACCGCGAAGCCGGTGCACAAGGTCAAGCACGCGCACACCGCTAAGAAGCCTGCAGCGCCGGTGGTCGCAACGCCAGTGGCCAAGTAAGCAAAACGCGCTTGAAATGAAGGGGCCTGGGGAGACTCAGGCCCTTTATCGTTTTGGGGCTCAGGCGCACGGCGCGTGCTACTTCCGTGGCGCCACTTACTTGGGCATACCCAGATTGGGCATAAGCATGCCCAATCTGGGTACTCGGCCGGGAGCGAAACTTACGGCTCTACCTGAGAGCCCGCTACGCCGCCCACTTCCTACCGCGACTGGCGTAGTCCACGACAAGATCAAACACGTTGTCGCACTTCTGCTTGAACAACGCGCGCTCGTAGGTTTCCGGCAGCCCTTCATCCAGCACTCGCTCGATTTCTGAGCGCACCTGCTTCTGTGTCTGGTTGTCCTTGAACCAGTCCTGGACCAACACTTTGGGGTGCTCTTCGACCAGGCGCTTCAAAAGCAGCCTGGCGGCCAGCTTCACCCGCTGCGTCTCGTCCTGCGTCATCGCGTCCTTCTTCAGCAGGTCGAAGAGTTCCAGCTCGTCTTCCGTCAGGCCTTCACGAACATGGCGCTCGGCCTCCTGCTGCAGGGCGGCCACGTAGTCCGTGAGCTGCTGGTAGTAGTCCTCTGTGGCGGTCGCGCCCGAGTTGTACGCGTCGATCACCGCCTGCAGGCGCTGGGCGAACGCGCTGCGCGCCGCGTTCTGCTGCAGCATCTCCGCCAGCTTCTTCTCGATGAAACCGCGCAGGTCGGCGATCTGGATGTTCTTGAACGGCGCCTGCTTGAACTCCTCGCGCAGCTTCTCGACATTCACCTTGCTCAGGTCCCAGGCCCTGCCACGTTGAACGATCTTGTACTCGGCGTCGAACTGCTTGGCCTTGAAGGTCTCGGCCTTGTCGACGATCACGCTCTCGTCCAGCAACTCGCCCAGTCGTCGCACAGCTGAATCGACGTCCACCTGCTCGACGATGGTGTCCATCACCCCACGCAGGTACTGAAAGGCCGACACCGTGCGGCCCTTGCCGCGGCTCAGCACCTCGGGCTTGCAGGCCTCGTACAACGCGCTCACGGTGTTCTCGTAAACGTTGAAGCTCTTGCGCAACTCGTCCCTGGCGAGGAGGGTGTCGGCGTAGCCGTTGAACTGCCCGAGCTTGGTGAACACATCGTCGCGCCCCAGCGCGTCGCGCAGCGGCACGCCGTTCGTGGTGCAGAAGGCAAGGCCCTGCTCGATAGCGTCATCCAGGAGCGTGAACAACGCTTCCTTCTCGCGCACGGGCATCTCGTCATCGTCGGTGGGGCCGGCCGCGTAGTCCTTCAGCGCCTTCTTCATACGCCGGAAGACGTTGTAGTAGTCCACCACCTCGCCGTTGCGCTTGGCCACGCCGTTGATGGTGTGCGACGTCACCCGGTTCGCCCGCGCGATGGTCTGCATCAGCGTGTGGCCCTGGATCGGCTTGTCCAGGTACAGCGTACTCACCGTCGGCGCGTCAAAGCCGGTCAGCCACATCGCGCACACGAACACCAACTGCAGCGGATGCTCCGGGTCCTTGAAGTTGTGCTCAATGTCGTGGCCGTTCTTGTCCAGCGCGTCCATGCGCTTGCGGTGCGGCTTGATGTCCAGGCCCCGGGTGGCAAACTTCTCTTCTTCGCCGTTCTCAGCGCTTACCACCACGGCCATGTCCACCTTGCGCATCCAGTCCAGGATGCGCTTCAGACGCACACGCTCGATCTCGTTGGGTGTGGCCGCAATGCGCCCCACCAGCGCCTTGATCTCCTGCTTCCACTTCGCCTGCACCTTGTCGTACATCGTGACGGCGGTGAACTTGTCCACTGCGATCACGATGCCCTTGCCCAGGTAGCCGCGGCGCGGGAAGTGGAAGACGATGTCGGCGGCAATCAGCTCCAGCCGGTCATCGCGCTTGATGACCTCGATCTCCTGTGCGAAGCGCTTCTCCAGCTTCTGCTGCGCTGCGTCGTCCAGGTTCTCATCTTCCAGGATGGCGACGAACTCTTCGTTCAGGTCGTCGTTCTGGATCAGCACCTCGGGCACGCGCTTCTCGTAGAACAGCGGCACCGTGGCGCCGTCTTCCACGCTCTGCTGGAAGTTGTACTCGGAGACGTAGCCACCGAACCAGGCGTTGGTCTTGCGGTCCTTACCCAGCAGCGGCGTGCCGGTGAACGCCAGGTAGTTGGCGTTGGGCAGGCCGGCGCGCATGTTCTCGGCCAGGCCGGCGTACTGCGTGCGGTGCGCCTCGTCGACGATGACGATGATGTCGTCACGGTCCGACAGCAGCGGATAGTCCTTGCCTTTGTCGTACCGGAACTTCTGGATCAGCGTGAACACCACGCGCTTGTTCTTGCCCAGCATGTCGCGCAACTGGGCGCTGTCGCGCGGGCGCACCTCGTCTTTGGGCGCCACCACGCCGGTGTGCAGGAAGTTGCGGTAGATCTGGCCATCCAGGTCATCGCGGTCGGTCACCACCACGAAGGTGAAGTTGCCGCTGAGCTTGCGAAACACCTTGCGTGTGTAGAACACCATCGAGAAGCTCTTGCCCGAGCCCTGGGTGTGCCAGAACACGCCCAGCTTGCCGCCCACGGCCTGCCGGCGCGTGAACACCTCGAACGCGTTGTTCACGCCAATGAACTGGTGGTTCTGCGCCACCACCTTGTTCGTCTCGCGGTGGAAGACGACGAAGTTCTCCACGTAGTCCAGCAGCCGGGCCGGCGCCAGCAGGCCCAGCACCGCGCGCTCCAGGCTCAGCGCGCTGTCGGCCAGCTGGCCGCGGTCGATCACTTCCTTCTCGTCGTCCACGCGCAGCCAGGCGAAGAAGTGCTCCCACTCGGCCGTGAGGCTGCCCACCTTGGTTTCGATGCCGTTGGACACCAGGTTCAGTGCGTTGGCCGCAAACAGCTGCGGGATCTCGGCCTTGTAGTTGGTGAGGTTGTCCTCAAAGGACGCCTTGAGCTTGACGTTGCTGTTCTTCAGCTCGATGAACACCAGGGGCAGGCCGTTCACATACAGCAGCACATCGGGGCGGCGGTAGCCCTTCTCGCCACGCACCCACAGCTGCGAGACCGCGAGGTATTCATTGCGGCCTGCATCGGGCGCGGGGTGGTCGAAGTCGATCACGCGCACGCGCTCGGTCACGATCTTGCCGGCGTCCGGGCCTTGCGTGGCCTTGAACTCGACCACCACGCCGTCGCGGATGAGGCCATCCACCTCGCGGTTGGCCTTCACCAGGCTCATGGCCGTGCGGGGCTGCAGCAGCGTGGCCACGGCCTGCTCCTGCGCAGCGGCGGGCACGTGCGGGTTCAGGCGGGCGATCGCCGCGCGCAGGCGATCGGCCAAGATCACCTCGCGTTTGTCGGCGCGGCCCGAGCCGTCGTTCAGGTCGTCGGGCTGGGCGGTGAAGCAGTTGAGCGCGTTCCAGCCGGCCAGGTGCTGGAGCCGCTGCAACAGGGCCTGTTCGATATCGTCTTCGGAAATGAAGTTCGGCACCGGCCCTCCCTGAGCTCTTCGCCTACGCCACCGCTTCGGCCTCGGCACGCATGCTGGGCGGCAGGCGGATGTCGAGGTGATCGACCTTGAGTTTGCCGGAGATCAGGCGGGGGAGGAGCGAGTCGCGCGTGTGCTTCAGCGACTCGTTGCTCCTGTAAAGCACACTCAATTGCGACTCGACAGGACCGACAACTGCTTCAAACCGCGCGACCAAGTCGGTCGTAGGCAGCAGTATCGGGAAGCCTGCTAGTTCGTCCTTGCCCACAGAATTAAAGATTGAGCCGTTGCCGATGACATCCTCTTTGGCGAAGGCAATTCGCAGCAAGTAATACAAGAAGGCTGTCTTGCCCTCCTTGTGCCTCATTGCTGCCAACCCGCGCCCTAGGATCAGATCAGTGTCGGCAATGTTCAAGCGTCCAACTGGCGCGCGTACGCTGAAGAGGATGTCTCCCGCCTGCGCTTGGCGTCCTGATTCGCTACAGAACACCTCATGTCTCGGGAACCGCGGCCCGTAAGTGCCAACGCCCTGGTGAAACGGGAGGCCTTCGCCACGGTCGTTGTAAAAATCCGAACTTGGGCTTTGTCCCATAGTGAACGAAGCAATTGCACCCAACTTCGATTCACTCCAGGCAGTCGGTCGTCCTTTGTGCCAAGACGCCTGCGCATAGCCCGGAAACCGCATCCGCACGAACCACTCGCGGTAGATCTCCTCGGCCATGCCCTCCAGCAGCGCGATGCGCCGCTGGTTGTTGGCAATAAGGTCGTCGTAGGCGGAGAGGATCGCGGCGATCTTGCGTTGCAGGTCAACTGGCACTGTGGGTACCGGAAAGCGTTTGAGGGTCGCCGCGTTCAGATTTTGCTGAGACCCTCCAAGCTTCAGTCCAACCAAGTTGTTGTAGTTCGCCTTGAGGTAGTAGTAGAGGAATCTGTAGTCGGCTTTCGCCGGATCAACCACGAAATTGCAGCACGCCTGATTCGTGGTGAGCGGCACCTTGTTGATCGCGACATTGCCCGCTGTATCGCCGTCGCCATACATCGCGACGACAAGGCTGTTTGCCGGAATCAGCTTGACTGAGGAGTTCTCGAGGCCCAGTTCGGTGATGTGTTCTTCAGTCTCATAAACGAAGCGCTGTTTGACCTCGCCCGTCTTCATCCACGGAATGGTCCCGCCCTCAAAGTACTCGGGCATGGACCTGGAGGGTGTGCCTCCCGAGGTCACACGGAGACAGAGGCTCTGCAGCTCCGTCATCTCGGCGGCAATATGGCCAAGCTTCATGAGTCTGCCAGCAACCTGGTCAGGTTTGCGAAGATGGCTGCTTCAGTTGTCGATGCAGCCTCGGAGAGTGCCTTGAGTTGGTCCAGCGATTCGGCCATGAACTCGCTGAACTCCTCCTCCGTCTTTCCGTCCTCTTCGATCACGACACCCACGTACCGCCCCGGATTCAGCGACCAATCCTGCTCTTCGATTTCCGCCTGCGTCGCCAGCTTGCACAGCCCGGTCACATCCTCGTAGGCCGCCTTCGGAAACCGCCGCTGCAGCCACCCGATGTGCCCAAAGTCGCTCTCGGCCAGCTTCACCTCGTCGTGCAGCGCCTGTAGCGCCTCTTTCATGACCTTGCTCAGCCGGTTGCCGCCGCCGCGCTTGCCCGCTGCCTTGGCCGCCTCGGCCTTGCGTTTGTCGCCGTCGCGGATGGCCTTGTCCAGCGCCTTCAGGCTGGCGTGCAGTTGCTCGAAGAAGGGCGCGTAGGTCGCGCTCAGCGCCTTCTGGGCGTGGTTGCGCACGTCTACGGCCTCGGTGCCGTTGTGCGCCGCAAAGTAGGCCTGCTGCGCCTTGGCCAACGGCTCCAGCTGCACCCACTGCGCCAGCAGGTGGTCTACCGCCGCCAGCCCAGGCGCAGTGGCTTCGGGCGCTTCGGCCGCGTCTTCGCCCAGCACGGCCCGCAGCCGCTCGGCCAGCGCGGGCAGCGTGGCGTGGCTGGCCTGCAGTTTCTTCAAGCCGCTGCGGAAGTAGCCGTCCACCAGCGCCACGAATTCGCCGCGCCGGCCCTTGTGCAGTCGCGGGATGATGGCCACGTTCTGCACCTGCGCTTCGCTCAGCTCGCGGTGCGCGCGGTCAATCTGCGTGAAGACGTTGCGCGCGTCGATGAACAGCACGCGGTCGTCGGCCTTGCCCTTTTCGAAGAACCACAGCGTGGCCGGCAGCGTGACGGTGTAGAACAGGTTGGACGGCAGCGTCAGCATGCCGTAGATCAGGTTGTTCTGGACCAGCGTGCGCCGGATATCAGCTTCGGAATGCCGTGCGTCGCTGGCGGAGTTGGCCATCACCAGCGCGGCGCGGCCACCGGGCTTGAGTGAAGTGGCGAACAGGTTGATCCACAGGTAGTTGGCGTTAGGCACCGTCTCCTGGGCCTTCTGCTCCGTCTTGTCCTTGCCCTTGGCGCCGGCTGGCTTGCTCTTGTTGCGCGGCACGCCGTAGGTGTTGAAGCGCTTGTCGTGCTCCACCTGGTCCAGCGGCACATCGTCGACGTTGAAGGGCGGGTTCGCCAGCACGTAGTCGAAGTTGCCAAAGGCGCCGAACGGGTCTTCGGAATAGGCGTTGGCCTGCTTCACCTCGCCGCGCAGCCCGTTCACGGCCAGGTTCATCTTGGCCAGCTTCACGGTCTCCAGCGTCTTCTCGGTGCCGTAGACGTAGACGTCCAGGTCCTGCGCGGCGTCCTTGCGGTGCTGCTCGATGAACTGCGCCGACTGCACGAACATGCCGCCCGAGCCGCACGCCGGGTCGAAGACCTTGCCGCCGTGCGGTTCGATGATCTCCACCATCAGCCGCACCACTGAGCGCGGCGTGAAGAACTCGCCTCCCCCCTGGCCTTCGCTCATCGCGAAGTTGCCCAGGAAGTACTCGTAGATCTGGCCGAAAACGTCGCCAGAGGCATCGATTGGGATGTCGGAGAACAGCTTCAGCAGCGCCTTGGGGATGCTGCGGTTCTGCGGGTTGCGGCTGAAGCGGTCGTACTCCTGCTGCGGCAGCACGCCCAGCAGTTCGGGCTTGCTCAGCTCGATGCTGGCCATCGCCGAACGGATGGCCTTGGGGATGTCTTCCTTCTCGGGCAGGTTCAGCAGGTAGTCGTAGCGGGCCTCTGGGCCGAGAGCGAAACCGCACTTCTCGATGGCAATGTCCTGCAGACTGCGCTCGCGGCGCGTGCTTTTGAGCTGCTGGTACTCGGCCAGGATGGCGTCTTCGTGCTGCCGGTACTTGTTGTCGGCGAACTTCAGAAAGATCAGGCCTAGCACCGGGGTGCTGTACTCGCTGGCCTTGAGGTCGCTGTTGGCGCGCAGCTTGTCGGCGGCGGCCCAGAGGTCACGTTCGAGCTTCTTCAGTTGGTCGCGGGTCATGGATTGCGAGGTGATCAATTCAACAGCCCGTAAGCACGGGGCTGGTTGTCTGTCAAGCGCCGGTGCTAAAATTTGCGCCGGCCCTTCGTATCACGAACGCCCAAGTTCCACTTGGGACGCTGATGTAGTGAACGCGGGGCCTTTTTTATGCGCCCCGTGGTTTATCGACCCTTGTTTCGGTCTTTGGCGAACTCCGGTTTCAACACTCCGTCCTTGGGCTTGAACAGCCAGTGCCGGTGCGGGTCTGCCCACTCGTGGCCTCTTGCAGGATCGGGCCTCCCCGTGGACACACCGATGTTGAACTGCTTGCCGCCGTACAGCTGACGTATGCGCGCATTGATGTGCTTGTAGACCCGCTCCTTGGCCAAGGTCCGCTTGCCGCGGACCCTCGCGCCCTCCGGCTTTTCAAGGTGTTTGTCGTTCAATCGGAACTGCATTGCGCCCAACACAATGTCAAGGGCTTGGAGTACGACGTGCTCCTTGGAGTCAACTTCCGCAATCTGGTCTTGCTTGATCACGATGCCAGCGTCCCTGAACCCTTGGTTCTTGCTCAGCCCGCTGACGAAGCCCTTGAACGCCGCGCACTTCTCGGCAGTGTCCGGCAGCTTGTCGAAGTAGATGCGTACTCCGGTGGTCTGGCCGACAACGCCTGCAAATCGAAGGCCAAAAGCATGCTTGACGAACTGGTAATACAGACGAAAGAAACCGGTCTCGCGTTGCTCACTGGTTAACCGATGCGCCGAAAAGTAGTTTTGCGTGAACATGATCCGCAGCTTCAGCTTTCCTTCCGCCATCACCGTAAAGGTCTCATTGACGAAAGCGATGTACTTGTCGGCGTAGTTCTCGGTGATCTTCTGCCACTTCACTTCACCATGAAAGTTCAGTGCCGCTTTGGTGGCTTCCAGCCGGGCAATGACTTCCTGCAAGTGTTGGGACTCAACCAGGGCGCCACCATAAAAGTTAGCAAAGTGCCGACCTGAAATGTCGGATTCATCGCAATAGAGAACGAGTTCTCTCGACATAGTCTCTTGCTACTCGAAATCACACATCGATATTCGCCGCCCTCAACGCATTCGTCTCGATGAACTCGCGGCGCGGCTCCACCTCGTCGCCCATCAACATCGTGAACACGCGGTCGGCTTCGATGGCGTCATCGATCTGCACGCGCAGCAGGCGGCGCACGGTGGGGTCCATCGTGGTTTCCCACAGCTGGCTGGGGTTCATCTCGCCCAGGCCCTTGTAGCGCTGGCGGGCCACGGCGCCTTCGGCCTGCTGGATCAGCCAGGCCATGGCCTGGCGGAAGTCGGCCACCGTGGCCTGCTTCTGGCGTTCGCCTTCACCGCGCTTCACGATGGCGGTGCTGCTGACGAGGCCCTTGAAGGTCTTGCCTGCGGTGCTCAGCGCTTCGTAGTCGGCGCCGTGCACGAAGTCGGCTGTGATCACGCTGCTCTTCACATTGCCGTGGTGCATGCGGCTGATGCGCAGGATGTGCTTGTCGAGCCGGGTGTCGAATTGCGCGGTCACGTCGGCGTCGTGCAGTGCGGCCTTCAGGTCGGTGGCTGATTGCTCGGCGGCCTCCAGCGTGTCGAGGTCGAGGTGCAGGCCATTGGCCATTGCGCGCAGGGCTTCGATGTCCATCCAGGCGCTCAGCCGGTCGACCACGTTGTTGGCCAGCACGTACTGGCGCGCCAGCGCCTCGAGCGCTTCGCCCTGCAGCACGGCCGTGCCTTCGATGCCGGTGTCGAGCTGCGCGTCTTTCAACGCCACCTTGAGCAGGTAGGCGTCGAGCTCGGTGCCGTCTTTCAGGTACTGCTCTTCCTTGCCCAGCTTCACCTTGTAGAGCGGCGGCTGCGCAATGTAGATATGGCCGCGCTCGACCAGCTCGGGCATCTGCCGGAACAGGAACGTGAGCAGCAGTGTGCGGATGTGCGCGCCGTCCACGTCGGCGTCGGTCATGATGATGATGCGGTGGTAGCGCAGCTTGTCGGGGTTGAAGTCGTCACCCCCCATTCCCTTGCCAATGCCGGTGCCGAGGGCGGTGATCAGCGTCAGGATTTCATTGCTGGTCAAAAGCTTCTCGTAGCGCGCCTTCTCGACGTTCAGGATCTTGCCGCGCAGCGGCAGGATCGCCTGGAACTTGCGGTCGCGGCCCTGCTTGGCCGAGCCGCCGGCGGAGTCGCCCTCCACGATGTAGATCTCGCACAGCGCCGGGTCTTTTTCCTGGCAGTCGGCCAGCTTGCCGGGCAGGCCCATGCCGTCGAGCACGCCTTTGCGGCGGGTCATCTCGCGGGCCTTGCGAGCAGCCTCTCGGGCACGCGCCGCATCGACGATCTTGCCGACGATGATCTTCGCGTCGGCTGGGTTCTCGAGCAGGTAATCGGTCAATGCCTTGCTGACCACGTCTTCGACCGGGCCACGCACTTCGCTCGACACCAGCTTGTCTTTCGTCTGGCTGCTGAACTTGGGCTCGGGCACCTTCACGCTCAGCACGCAGCACAGGCCCTCGCGCATGTCGTCGCCGGTGACTTCGACCTTGGCCTTCTTGGCCACTTCGGTGTCGTCGATGTACTTGTTGATCACCCGCGTCATCGCGGCACGCAGGCCGGTCAGGTGGGTGCCACCGTCACGCTGGGGGATGTTGTTGGTGAAGCAGAGCACGTTCTCGCTGTAGCCGTCGTTCCACTGCATGGCCACATCGGTGGTGATGGTCGTGCCCTGGTCGCTGACCTTCTCACCCTGCGCACCGAAGATCGTCGGGTGCAGCACCTTCTTGCCGGTGTTGACGTACTGAACGAATCCCTTCACGCCGCCTGCGAAGGCGAAGGTGTCTTCCTTGTTGTTGCGCTCATCGACCAGGCGGATCTTCACGCCGTTGTTCAGGAAGCTCAGCTCGCGCAGCTTCTTGGCGATGATGTCGTAGTGGAAATCGATATTCGAGAAGATTTCCAGGTCGGGCAGGAAATGCACTTCGGTGCCACGTTTTTCGGTTTCACCAGTCACTCGCAGTGGTGAGACTTCAAAGCCATCACGCACCTCGAGCAGGCGGTCCTGCGGAATGCCCTGCTTGAACTCCATGAAGTGCGTCTTGCCGTCGCGCCGCACCGTCAGGCGCAGCCATTTGCTCAGGCCATTGACGCAACTCACGCCCACACCGTGCAGGCCGCCCGAGACCTTGTAGCTGTTCTGGTTGAACTTGCCGCCGGCGTGCAACTCGGTCAGCGCGATTTCGGCCGCACTTCGCTTGGGCTCGTGCTTGTCGTCCATCTTGACGCCGGTGGGGATGCCGCGGCCGTTGTCGGTGACGGAAATCGAGTTGTCGGAATGGATGGTGACGACGATGTCGTCGCAATGCCCCGCCAGCGATTCATCGATCGAGTTGTCGACGACCTCGAACACCAGGTGGTGCAGGCCAGTGCCATCCGACGTGTCGCCGATGTACATGCCCGGCCGCTTGCGCACCGCCTCGAGCCCCTCGAGGATCTGGATGCTGCCTTCACCGTAAGCAGCGCTTTGTGCCGCATCGTCAGCGGCTTTTGCAGTCTTCTTCGCTGCTTCGTCAGACGGGTTCAGTGCTTCAGTCATCAATATTCAAACTCACGGTTTGGCCGACTGCGGATGCAGTGCGGCCCTTCAAGAACTCTGGGTAGAACTGGGTACGGGCCAGCAATCGATCAGATTCGCATCGGCATCACGACGTACTTGAAACCAGCCTGTTCGGGCACGGTGATCAACACGCTGGAATTGGTGTCCTGCAGCTCGAGCTTGATCATCTCGGCGCTCATGTTGGACAGCGCGTCCATCAGGTAGGTCACGTTGAAACCGATCTCGATGGTGTCGCCGCCGTAGTCGATCTCGATCTCTTCCTTGGCCTCTTCCTGCTCGGCATTGCTCGAAGCAATGCGCAAGGTGCCGGGCTCGATGTTGACTCGCACACCCTTGAACTTTTCGCTGGTCAGGATGGCGGCGCGCTGCAAGCTGGAGAGCAAAGGCGCACGGCCCAGCGTGATGTGGTTCTTGTGATTCTTCGGGATCACACGGTTGTAGTCCGGGAACTTGCCCTCGACCAGCTTGGTAACGAACTCCATGCCGCTGAAGCTGAACTTGGCCTGGTTACCGGCAAAGCGCAATTCGATGGTGCTGTCTTCGTTGGCCTTGTCGTCCTTCAGCAGGCGCTGCAGTTCAAGCACCGTCTTGCGCGGCAGGATCACCTCCTGTTTCGGAATCTCGGTGTCGAGCGTGGCGTAAGCCAATGCCAAACGGTGACCGTCAGTCGCGACCAGTGTCAGCGTCTTGCCTTCGGCGACGAACAGGATGCCGTTGAGGTAGTAGCGGATGTCATGCACGGCCATCGCGAAGTGCACCTGGTTGATCAGGTTCTTCAGCGTGGCCTGCGGCACCTTGAACACAGGGCCGAAATCGGCCGCTTCCTGCACCAGCGGGAAGTCATCGCTGGGCATGGTCTGCAAGGTGAAACGGCTCTTGCCGCCCTGCAAGGTCAGCTTGTTCTGATTGGCGCTGAGAGTGACCACCTGATCGGCTGGCAAGGATCGCAGGATGTCGATCAGCTTGCGCGCTCCAACGGTGGTCGAAAAGCTCGCCGCATCACCGTCGAAGGTATCGCGCGTACGCACCTGGATTTCAAGGTCCGAGGTGGTGAACTCGATCTCACCACCGTTCTTGCGCAGCAATACGTTGGCCAGGATCGGCAAGGTGTGTCGGCGCTCGACGATGCCCGATACCGACTGAAGTGCACTCAGCAATTTTTCCTGCGCCGTCTTCAAGACAATCATGTGAGCCTCTCAAATTAGCCGTAGTAGTAGGGGTCGCCACTTTCTGTGCACAACCTCATTTTCTTCCTTGATATCAACCATTTAGCGATGGGTCAACCCTGTGCGCTGTCGACTTCGATCTGCGGGAGTCAGGCGCAACAACTTTTCGATTTCGACTTCCGCTGTGGACAACCTCTTCTTGTGCCGAAGTTGTCCCCAGTGTTGTGCCTTGACAGAAGTTCAAAGGGTCAACCTTTCAGCGTCTGTTCCAGCACATGCAGCTGCTGGTTCAGCTCGGGATTCTTCTGGCGCTCGGCCGAGATCTTGCGAACCGCATGCAGCACGGTGGTGTGATCCCGCCCCCCGAAAAGCTCCCCAATTTCAGGCAGGCTCTTCTGCGTCATTTCCTTGGCGAGATACATCGCGATCTGGCGCGGCCTGGCGATGCTCGCGGGCCGCTTCTTCGAGTACATGTCGGCGATCTTGATCTTGTAGAAATCAGCCACCGTCTTCTGGATGTTCTCGACCCCGATCTGTCGGTTCTGGATCGATAGCAGATCCTTCAACGCGTCGCGGGCCAAGGCGATGCTGATGTCCTTCTGGCTGAAGCGCGAATACGCCAAGATCTTGCGCAACGCGCCTTCGAGCTCCCGCACATTGGCGCGCACGTTCTTCGCCACGAAGAAGGCCACGTCTTCCGGCATGGGTGTGCCCTCGGCCTCGGCCTTCTTCATCAGGATCGCGACCCGCATTTCCAGCTCAGGCGGCTCGATGGCCACCGTGAGGCCGGCGTCGAATCGTGAGGTGAGCCGCTCGTCGATGTCCACCAGACCCTTCGGGTAGGTGTCGCTGGTCATGATGATGTGCGCCTTCTTGGCCAGCAGCGCTTCGAAGGCGTTGAAGAATTCTTCCTGCGTGCGCTCCTTGCCGGCAAAGAACTGCACATCGTCGATCAGCAGCAGATCGAGTGAGTGGTACTTGGCCTTCAACTCGTCGAAGGTCTTGCGCTGGTAGTTCTTGACGACGTCGGTGATGAACTGCTCAGCATGGAGATACAACACACGCGCATCGGGCCGGTCGGAAAGCAGGGCATTGCCCACGGCATTCATCAGGTGCGTCTTGCCCAGACCGACACCGCCGTAGATGAACAGCGGGTTGTACATCTGACCCGGCGCACCCGCCACATGCAAGGCCGCAGTGCGCGCCATCTGATTGGCGCGGCCCGGCACCAGGTTCGAGAAGGTCAGTCCAAGGTTGAGCCTGTGACGTGACACCGCAGCGGCAGATGGAGACGGTGAGTGATTTGCACCATTGACCGGCACAAGCAGCGGCTCTGACGCAGCGACGCGAGGCTTGAAAGCAATCGATCCGTCGTTTGCTGCCACTACGTGACTGGCTGGCGTGCTGAGCGGCGCTGCGCGGACCGCGCCGTCCCGTGGCGCCAGATTGATCTCCAGACGCACCGGCTTGCCAGCCAGTTCGGACAGCACCGCCTCGATGCGGCCACCGTACTGATTGCGGATCCAATCGAGCTTGAAGCGGTTGGGCACCAGCAAGCTTGCCACCACCCCAGAGGCGCTGTCGGCGACTGCAGCGGCCTGAAGCGGGCGGATCCAGGTGTTGAACTGTTGTTCAGGCAATTCAGCTGCGAGTCGCTCGCAACCGCGCTGCCAAAGATCTTCGGTCATTGTGTGAAGAACCGCGCTTCAGGGGCAGCTCAGTCTATACGAAATGGCGCATCGAAAGGCAAGTTATCCACAGATTGAAAACGCAGAAGCTTTCTCAGTGAAGTAACCACCTGGAACAGCGCCGGACCAGACACTTTTGACGGCAGCATCGTTTCTTGGTTTAATCGCGGGTTGCCCTGTCAGCGCGCGGGTCGAGAAGAAGGGCTTCTTCCTTCTGTGCGGCCCAAGCCCTGGATCACACATCGTGGTGATCCCGCGCACTGCGTCTCCCCACTACAGCCTTTGCGCCTCGGCGACCAGGCAACGATATTTTTCACTGGATACACCATGAAACGCACCTACCAAGCCTCGAAGACCCGCCGCGCCCGCACCCACGGCTTTCTGGTCCGCATGAAGACCCGCGGTGGACGCGCCATCATCAACGCGCGCCGTGCCAAGGGCCGCAAGCGTCTGGCGGTCTGAGTTCAAGCCCTCGCCTGATCGCGGGCAGCGGACGGTGAGCGCAGAGCGAATCGCCGTGACCCGCGCACTGACTCAAGCCAGCGATTTCACGCAGGTGCTCAACGCACCGGCACAGGCTCGGACGGCGCACTTCTCGGTGCACCATCTACCGCGTGGGCCTTTGAGCGGGAAAACGACCGCGTCAAGCCCTGGTGTTCAAGACTTGTCAACAGCCGCGACCCAAGGGCTTTCCCTGCCTGTGGATCAATCGCCGTTGAACGGGCTCTGGTTGGGGCTCGTGGTGCCTAAGCGGCATGCCAAGCGAGCGGTCACGCGCACGCTGCTGAAGCGGCGCATCCGGGCGGCAATCGCCAGCGCAGCGCCGTCCTTGCCGGCGGGTCTGTGGGTGGTCAGGCTGCGAACGCCGTTCCCCCGCAGCGAGTTCGTCAGCGCTGCATCCGATCGGTTGAATCACGCCGCGTCCGACGAACTGGCCACGCTGATGGCCGCGGCAGTTGCCCGCGCCAGGCGATGAAGTCGATCGGCGTTTCCCGAGGCCCTTCGTCGCTCGTTCAGCAGGCGCTGATCGGTGTGGTGAAGTTCTACCGCCTGATGCTGAGCCCCTGGCTGGGCTCGTCCTGCCGCTTCGAGCCGACCTGCTCGGCCTATGCGCTGACCGCTCTTGAAACCCACGGCGCAGCGGCAGGCGCCTACCTCGGCGCGCGACGACTGCTGCGCTGTCATCCCTGGTGCGCTGGCGGCTGTGACCCGGTGCCTGCCTCTCGTTTCATCACCCCTGCCAATGCGCCATCCGAGACGCCGGTGGCCGTGGATCTCCTCGAAAAGAATCTGTCATGACCGAAATGCGCCGCACCCTGTTGTGGGTGGTGTTCTCCATGTCGCTCGTCTTGTTGTGGGACGCCTGGAACAAGCACAACGGCCATCCGTCGATGTTCGGGCCGCCTCCGGCCAGTGCCCCTGCGGCGACCGGCCCGACGCCGGCCAAGGCACCAGGCAGCCAGGCGACCTCGACGAGCGCGGTACCCAACGCCGCCGGTGTCGCCGTGGCCCCGGGCTCGGTGCCCGTCAATGGCCCGGCAGCGACCGAAGCGGTTCCCCTGTCGCAGAAGATCGACATCACCACCGATGTGGTCAAGGTGACCTTCGATACCGCTGGCGGCTCAGTGGTCCGTCTCGAAATGCTCAAGCAGGTCGACCACCTTCACCAAGACAAGAACGTGGTGTTGTTCGACGAGTCCAGCAGTCGGCTCTACAAGGCCCAGACCGGCCTGATCGCGTCACAGGGCGGAGCAAGCCTGCCGAATCACCTCACGGTGTTCACGCTGCTGCCGGGCGACCGCACGCTGAAGGAGGGTCAGGACAGCCTGTCGGTGAGCCTCGAATCCCCGGAGATCGGCGGCGTCAAGCTGCGCAAGACCTATACCTTCCAACGCGGCAGCTATGTGGTGGCAGTGAAGCACGAGGTGGTCAACGACTCCAGTGCCCCCGTGACGCCCCAGGTCTACTTCCAGTTCCTTCGCGATGGCAATGCGCCAGAGGGTGAGTCGAGTTTCTATTTCACCTTCACCGGCCCGGCGATCTACACCGACGCGGCGAAGTTCAAGAAGATCGAGTTCAAGACCATTGAAAAGCGCGGCCCGAACGAGAAGCCCGACCACGACACGGCCGCCGACAACGGCTGGATCGCCATGGTGCAGCACTACTTTGCCAGCGCCTGGCTGCTCGGCGCCACCACCGACGACAAGCGGCCGCGCGAGTTCTTCACCCGCAAGGTCGACACCAATCAGTACGCCGTGGGCATGATCGTCCCGCTCGGAGAGTTGGCGCCCGGGGCTACACAGACGCTGGATGCGCGCCTCTTCGCCGGGCCACAGGAAGAAGACAAGCTGAGCCAGCTGGCCCCGGGGCTGGAGCTGGTCAAGGACTACGGCTGGCTCACGATCTTGTCGAAGCCGCTGTTCTGGCTGCTGACGCAGCTGCACAAGCTGATGGGTAACTGGGGCTGGGCCATAGTCGGCCTGGTGGTGTTGCTGAAGATCGCGTTCTACTGGCTCAATGCCACGGCGTACCGCTCGATGGCGAAGATGAAGGCCGTGGGGCCGCGGGTGGCCGAGATGCGCGAGCGACTGAAGGACAAGCCGCAGCAGATGCAGCAGGAAATGATGCGCATCTACCGCGAAGAAAAGGTCAACCCGCTTGGCGGATGCCTGCCGATCTTCGTGCAGATGCCGTTCTTCATTGCGCTGTACTGGGTGCTGCTGGCCAGCGTCGAGATGCGCAACGCGCCCTGGATCGGCTGGATCACCGATCTGTCGGCCAAGGATCCGTACTTCATCCTGCCGCTGCTGATGACCGCGACCAGCCTCTTGCAGACCTGGCTGAACCCGACCCCAGCCGACCCGATGCAGGCCAAGCTGATGTGGATCATGCCGCTCGTGTTTTCGGTGATGTTCTTCGTGTTCCCGGCCGGCCTGGTGCTGTACTGGTTGACGAACAACATCCTGTCGATCGCCCAGCAGTACGCGATCAACAAGCAGCTGGGCGTGCTCGGCAAGTAGCCTGCAGCGCGACCGCCCGCGGGGGCCAAGGCATCACGGAGAATGCCCCGCATGCTGCCGCGCCACCACGACCCGATCGTTGCCATCGCTACCGCGCCTGGGCGGGCCGCGGTGGGGATCGTGCGGGTTTCGGGCCGGGATCTGCGTCCGCTGATAGCCGCGCTGTGCCCGCGGCCGCTGGTGCCCCGCCATGCGAGCTACGGGCCGTTTCTCGACGCCAAGGGCGCGCCGATCGATCACGGTCTGGCCATCCACTTTCCGGCACCGCAGTCGTACACCGGTGAGGACGTGCTGGAGCTTCAGGCTCATGGCGGCCCGGTCGTGTTGCAGCTGCTGCTCACGCGGTGTCTCGAAGCAGGCGCTGCTGTCGATGCGAGTACCGGCCGCGCCACGTTGCCCGGCCTCCGCCTTGCGCTGCCGGGCGAGTTCACCGAGCGCGCCTACCTCAACGACAAGCTCGACCTGGCACAGGCTGAAGCCGTCAGCGACCTGATCGAGGCGAGCACCGAAGCCGCTGCGCGCTCCGCAACGCGCTCGCTCAGCGGCGGCTTCTCGGCTGAGATCGGCGCGCTCGACGAGCAGTTGATGCGCTTGCGCATGCTGGTCGAGGCGACGCTGGACTTTCCCGAGGAAGACATCGACTTCCTGCAGCAAGCCGATGCCAACGGCCAGCTCGCGGCGATCAGCGAGCGGCTGCGCCTCATCGAAGACACCACGAGACAAGGCGCACTGCTGCGCGACGGCATCACCGTGGTGATCGCCGGCCAGCCGAATGTGGGCAAGAGCTCACTGCTGAACGCATTGGCCGGCGCCGAGCTGGCAATCGTCACGCCGATCGCCGGCACCACACGCGACAAGGTCAGCCAGACGATCCAGATCGAGGGTGTGCCGGTCCATGTGATCGACACGGCCGGCCTGCGCGACCTGGCAGACACAGGCGATGCGATCGAACGCATCGGCATTGACCGCAGCTGGCGCGAGATCGAAGCCGCCGACGCCGTGCTGTTCCTGCATGATGTGACCCGTCTCGGCGAGCCGCTCTACGCCGCAGACGATGCGGTCATTCGGCAGCGCTTGCCCCGCCCGCTGGCCGAGGCGCTGCGCGTGCTGGACGTCTATAACAAGAGTGATCTGCTGCCGATCGACGCGCCCGCGTCGAAGGGAGCCGACAGCCTGTGCCTGTCAGCCCGGACAGGTGCTGGTCTGGACGCCCTGCGCCAGCGTCTGCTGCAGCTGGCCGGCTGGCACGAACACCCGGAAGGCGTCTATACCGCCCGCGCACGCCACGTGCAGGCCCTGATGCAAACGCGCCAACACGTTGATGCCTCGAAGGCGACACTGCGAAGCACAACACCGGCACTCGACCTGCTGGCGGAAGAGCTGCGACTCGCACAACGCGCGCTCGGAGAGATCGTCGGCCATGCCACACCCGATGAGTTGCTCGGCGAAATCTTCAGCCGCTTTTGCATCGGGAAGTAACGAGGAGTCCGGCAACGCTCAGCGACATTCGCTACCGGAACTGCGGCGTGAGGCTGGGACGCGCCAGGCGTCATGGGCGCACGAGACGCCCTCACGCAGCAATGTCAGCAATGAGCGCCTTGAGCTCTGCCTCGCTGGAGGTTCGGCGAAACCGCGGCAAGGTGCCGAGATCCTGGCAGACCTCGTGGAGAAAGGAGCCCACCGGCGGCGCTGCCCATTTGTCCAGGCCATGGCGGCGGAAGCTCTCGTGCCACAGATGCAGGAAATCGGCCTCCCGGGTCGCACCGCGTATCTCGCCGCAGGCTTCTGGAAGCAGCGGCTTCCAGCAATCACCGGACGGTACCGGATAGAAGGCCTGGATATCACGCGCGTGATGGTCGATACGATGCTTCTTGGTCAGCTCAGTCAAGAGTGACGGTCCGATGATGCCCCAGGGCTGGTCGACGTCAACCACGGCCGTGGCCCGTTTGATCAGATCCCTCAGGATCGGATGCTGGGGCGGCAGCTTCAGCACCGCGTTGTTGATGGACCAACTGTGCGAAGGCTCCAACTGACGGCCGAACACCATGGGACTCGACGAGAAATCCGGTCGGCGCAGGCACAGGATGTCTGTGTCGACCCAGCACAGCCCGGTTTGCCGGATCATGCGGTACCTGAAAAGATTGGCGAATTTCGCGAAGGACCGTTGACCGTCGGCGATGTACCGGCCGACCAGTGTTTCATCGCGGCAAATGGTGCGGGCATCGACCAATTCGACACCGGGCGGCAGCTCGCAATTCGAGTCATAGCTGTAGACACGCAGCCTCGCCCCGACATGCGGAAAAGACGCCAGGCAACTGTAGATCAGCGGGTCGAGTTGGCCTTGCCAGAATGTGCCGAACTCCCCGTCAGTGCTTCTATGGTGCCGGGGCAGAAACAACGCGCTGAGAAGCTGGACAGGGTCCGAAATCAGAGGGTTCCTCGGCCACTTGAACATTCTTGTTGCAGCCAATGGTGACCCCCTGCGCTTCGTTGAACAGTCGGGCAAAGTCAGGAATGGCACTTCCCGCTCAAGGGAATGCTCTGCGGCGATGCTACGACAGAGGGTTGCGCGGAACCGCACTGCGGCGGCACGCGCTGTTCAGCCGTCGACGTCCTTGAACAGCAACATCTGCATTACCCGGCGCTCCTGTGCGGGAGTGAAGCCGCAGTCCACCGCGCGCGTGGAGTTTTCATACGTGCCGAACAGCATGTCCCACACGGGGATGCCGTAGTTGCTGCGGTGCCGGTCCTTCTCGTGATGCACGCGATGCATCTCGGGTCGAACCACCACATAGCCCAGCCAGCGCGGCGTGCGCAGGTTGGTGTGCTCCCACAGGTCGAACACGCCGACCCAGAACGCCGTCCAGGCCGCCGCGTCCAATCCGTAACCCAGCAGGCCGTATGACACGCCGCTGACGATCAATGCGTTACCGAGGAAATCATTCGGGTGGGCATAGAACGCCGTGGCCGCCTCAAGGCGGTGCGTGCTGTGGTGAATCTGGTGGAAAAGGCGCCACAGCAGGTCGCTGTGGTGACGCCATCGGTGCCACCAGTAGACGAAGAAGGTCACGCACACATAGCCGACGAAACCCTGCAGCCATTCAGGCCACGTGGTCAGCGCGCTGTCGCGCTGCAGGAGCCCTGGTGCGCCCACCAGCCGATCGATGACTCCGCCCAGCAGCAGTGTCAGTCCGATGCCCACGCAGCCCAGCGCCGCCGTGCGCAGCACCCATGCCACATCAGCGGCGTAAGCCCGGTTCGGACGCAGCCGCTCCACAGCCATCAGGCCCAGCGCGAGTGCCACGGTGAGCAGCAGTGTGAGTGTTGCAGTCTGTAGCATGGTGTTCAGTAGAACGCGTCGACCCGCGTGGTGCCCATCAGTGGCTCGATCAGCCGCGCCAACGGGCCCAGGCCTTCGTAGCGGGTCGCCACCTTGTGTGCATACGCAAAGAAGCGCGGGAGGTCGGCGCTGTAGGCAGGCTTGCCATCGCGGTGCTTCAAGCGACAGAAGATGCCCAGCACTTTCAGGTGACGCTGCAGACCCATCCACTCCAGCGGTTTCCAGAACTCGCCGAAGTCCGCGGGCACCGGAAGGCCGACCTTGCGGGCTTGCTGCCAGTAGCGGATCGCGAAGTCGAGCTCCTGTTCCTCCTCCCAGCTGATGAAGGCGTCGCGCAGCATCGAGGCCACGTCGTAGCTGATCGGCCCGCGCACCGCGTCCTGGAAGTCGAGGATGCCGGGGCCGTCGGGCGCGTCATCGCAGACCATCAGGTTGCGCGGCATGTAGTCGCGGTGCACGGCCACCGTGGGCTGGGCCAGCGCGCTGGCCACCAGCAGGTCGCAGGTGGCAGCCCAAGTGGCTTGCTGCTCGGTGTCCCAGGTCACGCCGAACTCGCGCTGCACGCACCATTCTGGAAACAGCGCCAGTTCGCGGCGCAGCAGGATGTCGTTGTAGGCGGGCAGGCTGCTGGCATCGACGCGTTGCTGCCAGGTGACCAGCGTCGACATCGCCGCACGCATCAGGCGGTCGACGCCAGCGCTGTCGGCCGCCGCCACCGCGCTTTTCAGCTCGGCGAGGTAGAGGCGTGAGCCCAGATCGCTCAGCAGCAAAAACCCATTCGTCGCATCCTGTGCCAGTACCTGCGGGGCGTGCAAGCTGGCGGCATGGATCAGGCCGGCCACGTGCACGAAGGGCCGCACATCCTCGTGTTCAGGCGGCGCGTCCATCACGATGTAGCTGCTCGCTGTGCCATCGATGCGCAGGTAGCGGCGGAAGCTGGCGTCGCTGGACGCGGGGCGAAGTGTGTCCGGCTTCAGTCCATGCGCCAGCACGAGCGCAGCCAACCACTGCTCAAACGCAGCGCGTCGGCTGTCGTTGGCCCAAGTCACAGTGGGGGAGGGCTTGTCGCTGGGGCTGTTCATCGTTTGGCGTTGCCTGACGTCTCGGGTGGCCTGCGGGTTTGTGCGCACAGACCCTCATGGATAATCGATTTTACAAATCGATGCTCGCGCTCGTGGCGCACGCCACCCCTCTGTCTGCCCCTCGCCTTCTTTGTTGCTCCGCTCACCAGCAAGTTCAACGTGTTCCGGCGGCCCGCCTGTCGCTGCGGGCAGTTGCCGCGCATGGCCTCGCGCGCTGTGGACCACGGTGCTCGTCACCGCCATGGGTCAGGCCTGTGCGCAATGGGGCCGACCTCCGATCGGCTCGACGCCGACAGTAGCGCCGACCACAACACCGGACCGCGGGCAGGCCAAGGCCTTGCCCGAACCGGCCAGCAACGCGCCGGTGCCGCAGTGGGGGGCCCCGATGCGCGGCGCGTCGCCCGCCGGCAAGCCGCTTGTGGGCTCCACGGCCAGTGTGCCGGCAGCGCCGCTACCGCTCGCACTGACCGATTCCGGGGTCGCGTTGAAACTGTCACGCAGCCTGCAACCGCCTCCCACCGGCGAAGCCGCCAAGCTGCTGCCCATTGCCGTGCAGGGGCAATCCTTGCGAGGCCGCCCGGATCTCGACGCCGTCGTCGAGGGCGACGCCCGTCTGCGCCGCGGCAATTTGGCGATCAGCACCGATCGCTTGACCTACGACCAGGCCGAGGACCTGGCCGTGGCGCGCGGTAACGTCAGCATCACGCAGGACAAGAATCGCTACAGCGGCGCCGAGCTGCAACTGAAGACGCAACGCTTCGAGGGGTACTTCCTCAACCCGACGTATTTCTTCGGGCGCACGCAGGCTGGTGGCACTGCGGACCGCATTGACTTCCTGGGACCGCAGCACTCCGTGGCCACCAACGCCACTTACAGCAGCTGCCCTGCCGATGGCAGCGGCGGCCCGGCTTGGTTGCTCAGCAGCGATCAGATCGATACCGATTTCGATACCAACACCGGTGTGGCCCAGGGCGCTGTGCTTCGTTTTCTGGGTGTGCCCATCCTGTGGGCGCCCGAGCTCAGTTTCCCGCTCACCAACGAGCGCAAATCCGGCTGGCTGCCGCCGAGCGTGGCGATCGACAGCAATGCCGGTGTTCGCGTCGAAGCACCTTGGTACTGGAACATCGCGCCCAACCGCGATGCCACCTTGACGCCATCGGCCAGCTTGCGGCGCGGTGTCGGCCTGGACAGCGAATTCCGCTACCTGGAGCCGAGCTACAGCGGGCAGCTCAACTTCAACCTCCTGCCTTACGACAACGTGGCCAACCGCACGCGCTATTCGTTCAGCGCGGTGCATGAGGCGGACTTTTCCGAAGCGACGCGCCTGTCCGTCCGCATCAAGCGCATGTCCGACGACAACTACTGGAAAGACTTCCAGCGCGAGCCGGGCACGGTCACGCCGCGCCTGCTGCTGTCGGACATCCAGGCCTCGCACGAAATGGGCGACTGGTCGACCTATGCGCGCGTGCAGCGCTGGCAGGTCCTGCAAGATCGTGACGCCCCGATCGTGACGCCGTACCAGCGCCTGCCGCAGATCGGCGCGCGCACGTTGCAGACTGTGGGCAACGGAATCGACATCAGCTTCGAAGGCGAATACAACCGGTTCACGAACCCGGGATCGACCATCGAATCACGCCGGCTGGACGGCGATCGCGTCCATGCGCTGACATCGATCAGCTACCCATGGGTCACCACGCCGGGCTGGACGCTGACCCCGAAGCTGGCGCTGAATGCTGCCGCGTACTCGCTCAGTCGCGCTGTGGCGGCGGGTGGCAACAAGCAGTCCTCGCGAGCGATCCCGACCGTCAGCCTTGACAGCGCGTGGGTGCTCGAGCGTGAGTCCAACTGGTTCGGCACTGACTTGTTGCAGACCCTTGAGCCCCGTGTTTTGTACGTGTACACGCCCTATCGCAAGCAGGGTAGCTTCCCGATCTTCGATTCAGCAGCGCGGGACCTAAATTTTGAAACCGCGTTCAGCGAGAACGCGTTCTCCGGCATCGACCGGGTGTCGGACTCCAACCAGGTCATCGCTGGCGCGAACACCCGGCTGATCAACCCGCAAACCGGCGCAGAAGTCATGCGCCTGGGCGCGGTGCAGCGCTACCTGTTGAGTGACCAGCGCATCACGCCACTGGGTGCGCCGCTCACCCAGCGCGTGTCAGATCTGCTGCTGCTGGGGTCGACGAGTGTCATTCCACACTGGACACTGGGCAGCACGCTGCAATACAACCCGCAGGTCAATGCCTTTATCAGTTCGACAAGCGGCGTCACCTACTCGCCGTCGCCGTTCCGCACCGTGAGCCTGATCTACCGTCAGGTTCGAGGGGCCAGCCAGCAAGTCGAGACCGGCTGGCAGTGGCCGGTCTACGGCCGCACGCCAGACCTCAGCGGGCAGGCCGACGATGAGCGCGGCAACCTCGGTACCTGCACCGGTTCGCTCTACACCGTCGGACGCATCAACTACAGCACCCGGGACAGCCGACTCGTCGATGGCATCATGGGCTTCGAGTACGACGCTGGTTGCTGGATCGCCCGCGTGGTCGCCGAGCGCCTGTCCACGGGGAGCAGCAAAGCGACCACCCGGCTGCTGTTTCAAATTGAATTCGTTGGCTTATCTCGCCTCGGATCGAACCCGCTTCAGGTGCTGAAGGACAATGTCCCCGGGTATCGCCTTTTGCGCGACGGGCCGCAGGCCACGCAGTCCTCGAATCTTCTGTATGAGTGAACCTTTGAAATCGATCATGGCCGCCCTGCTGACGGCGGGGCTGATGACCTGTGCCGTGGTGTCTCCACATGCCCAGGCACAGTCCGATCGCCAGGCTCAGGAAGTCGTTCAGCCGGGTGACTTCATCGTGGCGGTGGTGAACCAGGAATTGGTGACAGCCATCGAAATCGAGCAACGTCTGGCGCGCGTGCGCGAGAACGCGGCGCGTGCGGGACAGCGACTGCCGCCTGACAGCGTGCTACGCAAGCAGATCCTGGACGGTCTGATCGACGAACGTGCGCAACTGGCGTATGCCCGCGAGAGCGGGCCGCGCATCGACGAAGCGGAACTCGATCGAGCCGTCGCCAACGTCGCGGCGCAGAACAAGGTCACGATGACCCAGATGCGCGAACAACTGGCCAGAGAGGGCATTGACTTCGCGCGCTTCCGCAAGAACGTGCGTGAGCAGATGCTGCTCGACAGGGTGCGAGAGCGGGAGGTGCAGTCGCGCATTCGAATCACCGATGCAGATGTCGAGGCCTTGCTGGCCAAGCAGCGCGCCGACAATGCGGCGACGCCTTCGTACAACCTCGCGCAGATCCTGATCCCTGTGCCCGAGAGCGCCTCCGACGCGGAAGTCGCGCGGCTCAAGGGCCGTGCGGACGCGGCCCTGGCCCGCGTCCGCGGGGGCGAGGCGTTCGAGGTTGTTGCCCGCGCTGTAGTGGCCGAGGAACGAGACAACGCCAGCGGTGGCGAGCTGGGCTTGCGCCCGGTCGATCGCCTCCCCGACGCGTTCATCGAACATGTGCGCGGCGTCGCGTCTGGTCAGGTAGCGCCCACCGTGTTGCGCACCGGTGCAGGCTTCCATCTGCTGAAGGTTGTCGAGCGCCAGGACGCCCAGGCCTTTTCCGTCATCGAAACCCACTCACGCCACATCCTGCTTCGCCCCAGCGCCCAACTCGATGAGGCGGCAGTCCTCCGCCAGGCGGCACAGATCAAGGCGCAGATCGTGACCGCGGCTGTGGCGTTCGAGGCCGCAGCGAAAGCGCATTCGGAAGACGGCAGCGCAGCACAGGGCGGCGACCTCGGCTGGACCATGCCTGGCGCCTTCGTGCCCGAATTCGAGGATGCGATGAAGGCCCTGCCCATCGGCGAAGTGTCTGATCCGGTGATTTCCCGTTTTGGTATTCACCTGATCCAGGTGCTTGAGCGACGCCAAGCGGCACTGGATCCACGGCAGGAGCGCGAACAGGCCCGCAACGTCCTGCGCGAGAAGAAGTTTGACGAAGCCTATGCCGATTGGACCCGCGAGTTGCGTCAGCGCGCGTACATTGAAATGCGCGAGCCGCCACTGTGACGACGCGCGTCTTCAGTTCTGCCTGGCTCGTGTGACCGCGAGCCGCCAGCGCCGCTCCCACTGATGGCGCACATCGCGCGCAAGCGCTTCGGGCAGCACTTCCTCAGCGACCGCTTCGCGATCGACGCCATCGTTGACGCGATTGCGCCACTTGAGACCGATGCGTTGGTGGAGATCGGCCCTGGACTGGGCGCGATGACCTTCCCCTTGCTCGATCGGTGTCGGCAGCTCACGGTGATTGAGCTCGACCGCGACCTCGCGACGCAGCTGAGGCGCCGGCAGGCGCTGACGGTGATAGAGGCCGATGTGCTGAAGGTCGATTTTGATGCGCTGGCGACCGCTGCGGGCCAGTCGCTCCGGGTGGTCGGCAACCTGCCTTACAACATCTCGACGCCGATCCTGTTTCATCTGCTGCCGTTGGCATCACGGGTGATTGATCAGCACTTCATGCTGCAAAAGGAAGTCGTGGAGCGCATGGCAGCGGAGCCAGGCAGCAAGACCTATGGCCGACTGTCGGTGATGCTGCAGTGGCGCTATGAGATCACTTCGGTGCTCGATGTCGAACCCGAGGCTTTCGACCCTCCTCCGAAGGTGCGATCGGCGGTGGTCCGCATGCTGCCGTTGCCGGCCCGTGCCGACATCGACGCGGCGCTGCTCGGCGAGCTGGTCACGGTGGCGTTCTCACAGCGGCGCAAGGTGCTGCGCAACACCCTGGGCCGTTGGCTCGAAGAACGGCGCTACAGCGGCATGTTCGACCTGCAGCGCCGAGCCGAAGAAGTGCCCGTGACCGAGTACCTTGCGCTGGCGAGCGCATTAAGCCAGCAATGAACAAGGCGGCCCGCAGGCCGCCTTGTTATCTCCAATCGCACCAGCGACGGTCATCACGGGGCTGGTGGATATGCATCACGCCGCGTTCAGCCACATCGAGGTGTCGAATGCGCTGCTCATCAGCGGCATGTTCATGCCGAAGCTGGCATTGGCTGCACTTTTTGCTGCAGGCTTGGCGGGCTTTTCGCAGGGGCTGGTGGTTTCGGTAGCCCGCTCCCAAGAACCAAGTTCTTGTGAGCGGGCTACTGAAAAGAATAGAAGCACCTGAAAGCCACTTTCCGTTCGGCCCAGAAATCGGCCGCATCGCGGAACACATCGAGCAACTGCTCGCGCGCTTCGCGATCGAAGCGAGGGTTATCGGGCAACTGCTCCAGCACGACCACGAAGCCTGGCTGCGAGCCGGCCTTGTGGACCAGATCGGTCATGCAGTCGTAGAGGGCATCGAGGTTCTTGCCGAAATGCAGCGGGAACATGAACGCCTCGGCGATGGTGTCGAGGACCTCTTGTTTCGACTGGGCCGTCGTCAGGTTGGCGTAGAGGAAATGCTGGTCGGCGTTTTGCGCGGCCAGCATCAGATCCTCGACGCGGTAAGCGCGTATCGATTGGACGATGTTCGATCGGACGGTCTGCAAGAGCATGGACTCGTTCCTCCTGTGGTCAAGTAATTCTCTCGCGCCGTTCACTGCACGATGCGTTTGAAGCTCGCGTAGTGATCGGCGCTGTAAAAACAGCGCTCGGGTGTCTGCCGTTGCTTTCCGCCGCAGACGATGCGCCGGGCGCCTCTGTCGCGCGACCCGGGGGTCGCCACGGTGTATTCGCGGTAAAACCCGCGAGCTTGATCCGGCAACAACCGCTCCCGGTTGCCGAATACGGTGCCATCCTTGCGGTACGGGAACGGCCCGCCAGAATGAATCAACGAATGGGTATGTCTCGCTTCCGGAGGCAGTTGTTTCAGCTCGACGACCGAAATATTTGCCTCGACTCCCCCATCTCTGGCCCAGGACGTGCTGGACAACAAACAAACGCTAACCACACAGACCGCCATCAGCGAACCGATGACAGAGGCGGGGCGTTTCTGGGGAGCCCGAAACAGGCGCGACAAAAACACGGGTTATCCCTGAATTGAGAATGAGAGATGGTACCGAATTGGGCGCAAAACCTCAAGCCGGTGCATCAATCCAGGCCACGATCCCATGCCTAAGAGTAATCGCTCACATTCAAATAAGAGCGCGTTGAATCTAAGGATGCATGCTTGCGAGCCCAGTAGGCTGTCGCGCCTAAACGGGGTCTTGAAATCGTCATAAATCCCCAGGAATCACCCTGAACGGCTTTGTCCGGGCGTGCGAGGACTGCGCGCAGCCCTCCCACCGCGGTTCGGGATTCTGACTTTCAGCGAGCAGCGTTGGCATCGGCGACAGCCAGTGCCGTCATGTTGACGATGCGCCGCACGGTCGCCGAGGCGGTCAGGATATGCACCGGTTTGGCCGCACCGAGCAGCACAGGGCCGATCGCAATGCCGCCGCCGGCCGCAGTCTTCAGCAGGTTGTAGGCGATGTTGGCGGCATCAATGTTGGGTAGCACCAGCAAGTTGGCTTCGCCGCTGAGCGTGCTCGTGGGCATGAGGTCTCGGCGGTAATCTGCATCGAGTGCGGTGTCGCCGTGCATTTCGCCATCGACCTCCAGCCACGGCGTGTTTTGTCGCAGCAGCGCCAGGGTATCGCGCATCTTGACCGCCGACGGGTGGTTGCTGGAGCCGAAGTTGCTGTGCGAGAGCAGAGCAGCCTTCGGCCGCAGCCCCAGACGCACCATCTCTTCGGCCGCCATCGTCGTGATCTCGGCCAGCTGTTCGGCCGTGGGGTCGTAGTTGATGTGGGTGTCGACCAGCATGATCTGGCGACCGGGCAACAGCAGGCTGTTCATGCAGGCGTAGGTGTTCGCGCCTTCCCGTTGCCCGATGACCTGATCGATGTAGTTCAGGTGATAGGCGGTGTTGCCCCAGGTGCCGCAGAGCATGCCGTCGACTTCGCCCTTGTGCAGCAGCATCGAGCCGATCAAAGTCAGGCGCCGGCGCATCTCGATCTTGGCGATCTGCTCCGTGATGCCCTTGCGCGAGGTGAGCTGGTGGTAGGTTTGCCAGTAGTCGCGGTAGCGGTGGTCGTTGTCGGTGTTGACGACGTCATAGTCGCGCCCTGCCTCGAGCCGCAGGCCGAACTTCTCGATGCGTGAGGCGATGACATCGGGTCGCCCGATCAGCGTCGGGCGCGCCAGGGCCTCGTCGACCACGATCTGTGCGGCGCGCAGCACACGTTCTTCTTCGCCCTCGGCGTAGGCGACGCGCTTGTTCTGTGCACGCTTGGCCAGGTTGAAAATGGGCTTCATCGTCGTGCCCGAGGCGTAGACGAAGCTCAGCAGCTTCTGGCGGTAGGCCTCCAGGTCGCGCACCGGCCGTGCGGCGACGCCGGACTCGGCCGCAGCCTGCGCCACCGCAGGTGCAATCTTGATCATCAGCCGTGGGTCGAACGGTTTCGGAATCAGGTACTCCGGTCCGAAGCTCAGCGTGGCACCAGCGTATGCAGCGGCCACGACCTCGCTTTGCTCCGCCTGCGCCAGTTCGGCGATCGCATGCACGGCGGCGATCTCCATTTCCACCGTGATGGTCGTTGCACCCGAATCGAGCGCCCCGCGGAAGATGTATGGAAAGCACAGGACGTTGTTGACCTGGTTCGGGTAGTCGGTGCGGCCCGTCGCGATGATCGCGTCGCTGCGCACTTCCTTGATTTCTTCCGGCAGGATTTCGGGTGTCGGGTTGGCCAGCGCGAAGATGACCGGGTTCGCATTCATCGTTGCGACGACCTCCTTCTTCAGCACACCGCCCGCGCTCAAGCCCAGGAAGACGTCAGCACCGCGCATTACATCGGCCAGGCTGCGGTGCGAGGTCTTCTGCGCGAAGACGATCTTGTCCTCGTCCATCAACTCGGTGCGGCCTTCGTAGACGACGCCGGCCAGGTCGGTGACCCAGATGTTCTCGCGCGGCAGGCCCAGTTTCACCAGCAGCGTCAGGCAGGCCAGCGCGGCGGCACCCGCACCCGAGGTGACCAGCTTGATCTCCTTCATGTCCTTGCCCGTCACCCGCAAGGCATTCAACACCGCGGCGCCGACCACGATGGCTGTGCCATGCTGGTCGTCGTGGAAAACCGGGATCTTCATCCGCTTGCGCAGTGCGCGCTCGACGTAGAAGCAATCTGGCGCCTTGATGTCCTCGAGGTTGATGCCGCCAAAGGTCGGCTCGAGAGCTGCAATCGTGTCGATCAGCTTGTCGAGGTTGCGCTCGGCCAACTCGATGTCGAACACGTCGATGCCGGCGAACTTCTTGAACAGTACCGCCTTGCCTTCCATCACCGGCTTGGCCGCCAGCGGCCCGATGTCGCCCAGCCCGAGCACTGCGGTGCCGTTGGTGATCACGGCGACCAGGTTGCCGCGCGCGGTGTACTTGTAGGCGTTGGCGGGGTCGGCAACGATTTCTTCGCAGGCTGCAGCGACGCCTGGTGAGTACGCCAGGGCGAGATCTCGCTGATTGACCAGTTGCTTGGTCGGCGCGATCGCGATCTTGCCCGGCGTCGGGAACTCGTGGTACTCGAGCGCAGCACGCCGCAATTCGGCGTGTTTGCTGTCGTTGGATGTCGTCATGGATATTCCTATTGGAAGCCGGCCTGTCCGGCTTGTCGGTTGGCGTAACGATACGCCCGTGCTCGCGGCGAGAATGCGCTGATGCCGCTCGGTGAATTCGACCTTATTGCGAAGTATTTCGACCGCCCGGCGCGGCGTGCGGCGCTGGGCATCGGTGACGACTGTGCACTTCTGGCCGTGCCGCCGGGAATGCAGCTCGCTACTTCATGCGACATGCTGGTCGAAGGCCGTCATTTTCTCTCGACAGTGGCGCCTGAGTGCCTCGGTCACAAGGCCCTGGCGGTCAACCTGAGTGACCTGGCCGCCTGCGGGGCGGAGCCATTGGCATTCACTCTGGCCCTGGCCTTGCCGAGCGCTGATGAGGTGTTCCTCGACGGCTTTTCGCGAGGGCTGCTTGCGCTGGCCGATGCGCACGGCTGCGAACTGATCGGCGGCGACACGACGCGCGGCCCGCTGAACATCTGCATCAGCATCTTCGGCCAGGTGCCGACGTTGACCGGCGCGGGCGCCTTGCTGCGCTCAGGCGCACGGGCCGGCGACGAGCTTTATGTGAGCGGCAACCTGGGCGACGCACGCCTGGCGCTCGAAGCCTTTCGCGGCACCTTGACGCTGGCCGGGGAGGACTTCGCCACGGTGCGCCGAGCCATGGAGTTGCCGCAGCCGCGCGTTGCGCTCGGCTTGGCGCTGCGCGGTGTCGCGACGAGTGCGATCGACCTGTCCGACGGCCTGCTCGGCGATCTGACCCATGTGCTGCAGCGCTCCGGCGTCGATGCGCTTGTGGACGTCGATGCCGTGCCGCGAAGCACGGTCCTTCGCGCGCAGCCGCTGACCGTGCAGAGGCTGTGCACGCTGACCGGCGGTGACGACTACGAATTGCTGTTCACCGCACCGCCGGGCCGCGCGCAGCAGGTGAGCGCGGCGGGTATCGCCATGGGGCTCGCCTTGACACGCATCGGTCGCATCGTCCAGCGCGCTGGCTCCGGACAGAAGGCACACATCGGCCTGGTCGACGCCGATGGGCATGCGGTCCTGCAAGCGGCGGCGTCGTTCGATCATTTCCAGGCATGAGCGGCACCACCGGCATGCCCAGCATGGCGCCCCGCCGACCGACGGCGCGGTTGATGCTCAGCCACCCGGCGCACGCGATCGCGCTGGGCTTCGGCAGTGGCTTGTCGCCGAAGGCGCCGGGCACCGTGGGCACGCTGTGGGCGTGGCTGGCGTTTCTGGTGATTCAGCCGCACCTGGACGCGCTGCAGATGGCACTGCTGCTGCTGGCCAGCTTCCTTGTCGGCTGGTGGGCCTGCACCGTCACCGCTCGCTCGCTCGCCACGCCTGACCCCGGGTCCATCGTCTGGGACGAGGTGCTGGCCTTCTGGCTGGTTCTGTGGTTGGTCATGCCGGCCGGCCTGATCGAGCAAAGCGTGGCGTTCGCGCTGTTCCGGTACTTCGATGCCGCCAAGCCGGGCCCGGTGGCGTGGGCCGATGCCCTGTTCAAAGGGCGCCGCGGTGCGCCGATCGGCTGGGCGCAGGGCTTCGGCATCATCTTCGACGATCTGGTCGCGGCACTCTGTACGCTGCTCGTGATCTCGCTGTGGCGATGGTTCTGACCCTGTTCGAGCCCGCCGTGCTCTCCCTCGGCGACGCATTGCGCGCGCGCGGCACGATGCTCGCCACCGCCGAGTCCTGCACCGGTGGGCTGATCGCCGCCGCCTGCACCGCGGTCGCCGGTTCGAGCGACTGGTTCGAGCGCGGCTTCGTCACCTATTCGAACGCGGCCAAGACCGAGCTGCTGGGCGTCGATGCGGCCCTGATCCAGACCCACGGCGCCGTCAGCGCGGAGGTGGCCTGCGCGATGGCCGAAGGCGCGCTGGCGCACTCGAAGGCAGGCCTTGCGGTCGCGGTCACTGGCATTGCCGGGCCGGGCGGTGCGGTGCCAGGCAAGCCTGTCGGCACCGTGTGGTTTGCGCTGGCGTGTCGCGACAAGGCAGCTACCGCCGAGCTGCTGCAGCTCGGCGGTGATCGTTCTGCGGTGCGCGAGCAGACCGTCGCCCATGCCCTGAAGCGTCTTCTGGAGGCGCTCTCGTGAGCGTGCTGGTCGCCGCCGACTTCGACGCGGCCGACTGGGCCGCGTGGTGGCCCGCGCTCACCGCGGCCCTGCCCGGCGAGCACCTGGTGCGCAGCGTCGCCGAGGTGGGCGATGACGCGATCGACATCGCGATCGTGGCCAACCCGCCGGCCGGCGCCTTGCAGGGCCTGGACTCGCTGCGGCTGATCCAGTCGCTGTGGGCCGGCGTCGACAAGCTGCTCGCCGACCCGACCGTGCCGCCCGGCGTGCCACTCGCGCGCATGGTCGACCCGGCGATGAACGACGCGATGGCAGAAACTGCGCTCTGGGCCGTGCTCGGCCTGCAGCGCAGCTTCTTCGATTACGCAGCGAGCCAGCGCGCGGCGCAGTGGAAGCCGCTGCCACAGCGCCGCGCCGACGATCTCACCGTGGCGGTGCTGGGTCTCGGTCAGATGGGCCGGACTGCGGCGCAGCGGCTGGTGCAGCACGGCTGCCGCGTGCACGGCTGGAGCACGCGGCCGTGCTTGGTCGACGGTGTGCAGACCCATGTCGGCGACGCCGCGTTGCCCGAATTGCTGGCCACGGCGCAGATCGTGGTCAACCTGTTGCCGCTGACTCCGGCCACACGCAGACTGTTCGACGCTGCTGCCTTCGCGCAGATGCCGCGCGGCGCGAGCCTGGTGAACTTGGCGCGAGGCGCGCATGTGGTCGAGGCCGATCTGCTCGCAGCGCTTGATTCCGGGCACCTGCACCGCGCTGTGCTCGACGTGTTCGCCACCGAGCCGCTGCCCGTGGCGCACGCGTTCTGGTCGCACCCCCGTGTGACGGTGCTGCCGCATGTCGCCGCACAGACCGACCCGCGCTCGGCGGCCGTGGTGGTGGCGGCCAACGTGGCGGCGTTGCGCCGCGGCTTGCCCATCTCGCACCGGGTCGATCGTGCGCGTGGTTACTGAAGCCCGCTGACGCGGCGGCCTGCAGTCAGCCCTGCAGGGCGAGCCGGGGCACCACCACCGCGCGACCACCACGTCGTGCGGCCGGCGGTGCCGAGGTGCTTTGCAGCACCATCAGCAGCAGCCGCTTCAGGCCGTCCCACGGCTCCAGAGGCCAGTCGGGGTGCTTCAGACCCTTGACCAAGCCATCGCAGACCTGCGCGGCGTGCAGCAAAGCGTCCAGCGCAGGTTCGGTGAACAGCGGCAGTGCCCGTTCGAACAAGCGCTCCTTCTGGCCCCAGACACGTGCCTCGCGAAGCGCCAGTGGGAGCGGTCGACCCGCGTTCATCGCGTCATGCACCCGCTTGAGCGCGCGCACGTCCTCGGCGAGCGTCCAGTGCACCAGCACGGCCGCCTCACCCTCGGCGCGCAGGCCGTCCAGCATGCGCAGCGCCCGGGTGACCTGCCCGGCCAGCGCGGCTTCGCCGAGCTTGAACACGTCGTACCGGGCCACGTTCAGCACCGCCGCCTCGACCTGTTCGAAGCTGAGTTCGCCAGCAGGGTGCAGCAGCGCGAGTTTCTGGATTTCCTGGTGGGCCGCCAGCAGATTGCCTTCGACCCGGTCGGCAAAGAACGCCAGCGTGCGCTGACCGGCCTCGCCGCCTTGCACCCGCTGGCCCTGGGCGCTCAAGCGCTGCGCGATCCATTGCGGCAGGGCATGGCGTTCGACCGGGTCGACACGCAATGTCACACCAGCCGCATCGAGCGCACTGAACCACGCGCTTTGCTGCTGCTGCCGATCCAGCCGAGGCAGCTGGACGATCGTCATCACGTCATCGCACAGCGTCTCGCAATATCGTTGAAGGGCTTCCGATCCTTCCTTGCCCGGCTTGCCGGAGGGAATGCGGATCTCGACGAGCTGCCTGTCGGCAAACAGGCTCATGGCCTGTGATGCGCCGAGCAGCGCGCTCCAGTTGAAATGGGCGCCTGACACCGCGTGCACCTGGCGTTCGCTGTACCCCGCACTGCGCGCTGCAGTGCGCAGTGCGTCGCAGGCTTCCTGCAGCAGCAGCGGCTCGTCGCCCCAGACGGTGTACAGCGGCCGCAAGCCCTTTTGCAGATGCGAAGCGAGCTGGTCGAGGCGCAACTGCATCGGGGCTTACGGATGAGGGAAGTTCACAGCGGGGGCACCGCGGCGAGCCGCCGCATGATCTGCGAGACGATATCGGTCTGCATCTCCCTGTAAAGCAGCGCCTCCTCCTGCTCCTTCGCGAGCGCCTCGGATTCGTTGTAGCTGATGTCGCGCCCGAGCAGCAGCTCGGTCGGCCCGATCAGTTCACGGTCGGATGGCGTGCGCAGCTTGAAGGTGAAGCGCACACGCAGACTGATCTGGCGCACCTGGCCGGCCGAGGTGGTTGCGACCACATTGCGCTCCCGGCGGTCCGAAACGGCCTCCAGGATCGCCTGTGCCTCGCCGCCCGAATCGACCACGAGCGTGGTCTTGCTGGCATTGATGGCCCGGCGCAACTCCTTTTCCAGCGGCGAATGCGGCTTGAAACCGGTGAGCTGCACGGTACGGAACCTCAGCTCCTGGGCCCCGCGCAGCTGAAAGCCGCAGCCGGTGAGCGGCACCACCGCGAGTGAGGCCACGGACATCAGCCACGTGCGGCGATCTGTGGTGGTGTTCGTGTGGAGCAAGGCCTTTGGGTATGGGGACATCAGCGGGAGGTCTCAGAGCACCACATTGACCAAGCGGCCGGGCACGACGACCACGCGTTTGACAGGCGCTCCGTCGGCGAACTTCAGCAGCTCGGGGCTGGCCAAGGCTGCCTTCTCGATCGCGGCCTTGTCGGCCCCGGCGGGCACGGTGATCGCGCCGCGCAGCTTACCGTTGACCTGCAGCATCAGCTCGATCTCGTCTTGGAGCAGAGCGCTTTCGTCGACCGCAGGCCACGGCGCGTCGAGCAGATCCCCGTGCGCTGCGGCGTAGCCCAGTTCGTTCCACAGTGTCCAGGTCGTGTGCGGGCAGGCCGGGTACAGCGCGCGCAGAAGGATGCCGTAGGCCTCGCGCAGCACAGGCGCTTCCTGCGCCTCCTTGCAGGCCTCGAGCGCGTTGAGCAGCTTCATGCTGCCGGACACCACCGTGTTGTATTGCATGCGCTCGTAGTCGAAGCTGACCTGTCGAAGCACCTGGTGCACCTCGCGACGCAGCGCCTTGCCGGCCGCGGACAGCCCGGCGGGCGGCGCGACGGCCTTGAGCATGTCGGCGTGCTTCGCGCCAAAGCCCCACACCCGCTTCAGGAACCGATGCGCGCCTTCAACGCCGGCATCGTTCCACTCCAGTGTCTGCTCTGGCGGCGAGGCGAACATCACGAACAGCCGCGCGGTATCGGCACCGTACTGGTCGATCAGCGCCTGCGGATCGACGCCGTTGTTCTTGCTCTTGCTCATCGTGCCCACGCCTTCGTAGGTCACGGCCGAGCCGTCGCGCTTCAGCGTGGCGCCATCGATCTTGCCGTCGGCGCCGAAGGTGTTGTCCACATCGTGCGGCCAGAAGTACTCGATACCGCCTTGTTCCGTCCTGCGCGAGTAGATGTGGTTGAGCACCATGCCCTGCGTCAGCAGCTTGGTGAAAGGCTCGTCCACCGACACCAGCTTCAGGTCGCGCATCACCTTGGTCCAGAAGCGCGCATACAGCAGGTGCAGGATCGCGTGTTCGATGCCACCGATGTACTGGTCCATCGGCATCCAGTACGCCGCGCCCTCGCCGACCATGGCGCTGGTGTTCTGCGGATCGCAGTAGCGCATGAAGTACCACGAGCTGTCGACGAAGGTGTCCATCGTGTCGGTCTCGCGACGCGATGGGCGTCCGCAGGTCGGGCAGGCCACGTTCAGGAACGCAGCGTGCTTCGCAAGTGGGTTGCCCGAGCCATCAGGGATCAGGTCTTCTGGCAGCACCACCGGCAGGTCGGCTTCGGGCACCGGCACAGCGCCGTGCTCTTCGCAATGGATGATCGGGATCGGCGTTCCCCAGTAACGCTGGCGGCTGATGCCCCAGTCGCGCAGCCGCCAGGTGGTTTTCTTTCCGCCCAGATCGTGCGCGGCCAGCGCTTTCGCCACCGCATCAACCGCAGCCTTGCAGCTCAGACCGCTGAAGTTGTCGGAGTTGATGGTCACGCCGCGCTGCTTGTCGGCGTACCAGTCCTGCCAGTGGTCGTAGCTGAAGTGCGGTTCACCATCCACCTGCACCACCTGCAGGATGTCGATGCCGAACTTCTGCGCGAACTCGAAATCGCGCTCGTCGTGCGCGGGCACCCCCATCACGGCGCCATCGCCGTAGCTCATCAGCACGTAGTTGCCGACCCAGACCTCCACCGGCAGGTGGGTCAGCGGGTGTTGCACCGTCAGCCCGGTGTTCACGCCCTTCTTTTCCTGCGTGGCGAGCTCGGCTTCGGTGGTGCCGCCGGCCTGGCATTCGGCGATGAATGCCGCCACGGCAGTGTTCGAGGCCGCCGCGTGCTGCGCCAAGGGATGCTCAGGTGCCACCGCGCAGAAGGTGACACCCATGATGGTGTCGGCGCGGGTGGTGAACACATGCAGCCGGCCACCCTGGATCGGCTGGCCGCTGCCATCGCGGATGTCATGGGTGAACGCGAAGCGCACACCTTCGCTCTTGCCGATCCAGTTTTCCTGCATCAGCCGCACGCGCTCGGGCCAGCCGGGCAGGTGGTGCTGCACCTGATCGAGCAGTTCGTCGGCGTAGGCGGTGATCTTCAGGTAGTAGCCCGGGATCTCGCGCTTCTCGACGGTGGCGCCGCTGCGCCAGCCCTTGCCGTCGATCACCTGTTCGTTGGCGAGCACGGTCTGGTCGACCGGGTCCCAGTTGACGACCTGGGTGCGCCGCTCGGCGATCCCTGCTTCCAGCATCTTCAGGAACAGCCACTGGTTCCAGCGGTAGTACTCGGGCCGGCATGTGGTGACCTCACGGCTCCAGTCGATCGCCAGACCCATCGCCTGCATCTGACCCTTCATGTGGGCGATGTTGTCGTAGGTCCACTGGGCAGGCGGCACCTTGTTCTTCATGGCCGCGTTTTCGGCCGGCAGGCCGAAGGCGTCCCAGCCCATCGGCATCAGCACGTTGTGGCCCTTCATCCGCAGCTGCCGCGTCAACATGTCGTTGATGGTGTAGTTGCGCACGTGGCCCATGTGCAGCTTGCCGCTCGGGTAAGGCAGCATCGAGCAGGCGTAGAACTTCGGCTTGGGCTGTCCGTGGCTGTCCAGAGCCCCTTCGCAGACGCGATAGGCGTCGCGTGCGTTCCAGGCGGTCTGCGCCGCGCGTTCGACCTCGGTCGGCTTGAAATCGGGATTCATGAGGGGGCGCAATGCGCTCGGGGACGTGAGATTTCATTATAGGAAGCGACCCCGGCTGGCCACGGGTCGGGCCGCGGCGCCTACACTGCGCAGGCTTGTCGGGGCGCCGCAGACCGTGGGTCGGCGGCTGAGACCACATTGATGTGGAACCCGCTGAACCTGATCGGAGTCATGCCCGCGTAGGAATCAAGTGCAGCGGCCATCATGGCGGGGTACCCATCCTGCTGCGGTGCCAGGCAAGCGCACAACGACACGCCACCTGGAGCTGACATGGCCAAGCAAGCACAACACGTCGACACCGCCGCACTGTCGCAGCGCATCACCCGCACGCCGTTTCCCGGCTCGCGCAAGATTTACCTCGAAGGCCAGCGCCCCGACATCCGCGTGCCATTCCGCGAGATCACGCTCAGCGACACGCCGGTGGATGACGGTGCCGGCGGCTCTCGTCGCGAACCCAACCCGCCCTTGCGCGTCTACGACGCGTCGGGCCCGTACACCGACCCGCAGGCCGCGATCGACATCACCCGCGGCCTGCCGCCCTTGCGCGCCGCGTGGATCGCAGACCGCGCAGATACCGTGGCCTTGTCCGGCATCAGCAGCGCCTATGGCCGCGAGCGCCTGCACGACCCGAAACTCACCGCGCTGCGCATGGCGCAGGCGCCGCTGCCACGCGTGGCCAAGCCGGGCGCCAATGTCTCGCAGATGCATTACGCGCGGCGCGGCATCGTCACGCCCGAGATGCACTACATCGCTGTGCGCGAGAACCTGGTCAAGGCGCAGTTGCGCGAGCGTCTGGCGACCGAGCGCGTGCCCAAGCGCGGCCATTCCTTCGGCGCCAACCTGCAGGACATCACGCCGGAGTTCGTGCGCGATGAGGTCGCACGTGGCCGTGCAGTGATCCCGAACAACATCAACCACCCCGAGAGCGAGCCGATGATCATCGGCCGCAACTTCCTGGTGAAGGTCAACGCCAACATCGGCAACTCGGCGGTCACCTCCAGCATCGAGGAAGAGGTCGACAAGCTGGTGTGGTCGATACGCTGGGGCGCCGACACGGTGATGGACCTGTCGACCGGCGAGAACATCCACGAGACGCGCGAATGGATCCTGCGCAACTCGCCCGTGCCCATCGGCACCGTGCCCATCTACCAGGCGCTGGAGAAGGTACACGGCAAGGCCGAGGACCTGACCTGGGAACTGTTCCGCGACACGCTGATCGAGCAGGCCGAGCAGGGCGTCGACTACTTCACCATCCACGCCGGCGTGCGGCTGGCCTACATCCCGCTGACTGCGGAGCGGCTCACAGGCATCGTCTCGCGCGGCGGATCAATCATGGCCAAGTGGTGCCTGTCGCACCACCGCGAGAGCTTCCTGTACGAGCACTTCGACGAGATCTGCCAGATCATGAAGGCCTACGACGTGTGCTTCTCGCTCGGCGACGGCCTGCGCCCCGGCTCGATCGCTGACGCCAACGACGAGGCCCAGTTCGCTGAACTGCACACCCTGGGCGAGCTGACACAGATCGCCTGGAAGCACGACGTGCAGGTGATGATCGAAGGCCCCGGCCACGTCCCACTGCAGCTCATCAAGGAGAACGTCGAGAAACAGCTCGAGGCCTGCTACGAGGCGCCCTTCTACACGCTGGGCCCGCTGATCACCGACATTTCCCCGGGCTACGACCACATCTCATCGGCCATGGGCGCGGCCAACATCGGCTGGTACGGCACCGCCATGCTGTGCTACGTGACGCCGAAGGAGCACCTGGGCCTGCCCAACCGCGACGATGTGAAGCAGGGCCTGATCGCCTACAAGATCGCTGCGCACGCGGGCGACCTGGCGAAGGGCTTTGCCGGTGCGCAGATGTGGGACAACGCGGTGTCGAAGGCGCGCTTCGAGTTCCGCTGGGAAGACCAGTTCAAGTTGGCCATCGACCCCGATACCGCGATGGCGTACCACGACGAAACGCTGCCGAAGGAGAACGCCAAGGTGGCGCACTTCTGCTCGATGTGCGGGCCGAAGTTCTGCTCGATGAAAATCTCGCAGGAGGTGCGCGATTTCGCTCGGTTGCAGAAGGCCGCGGCCCCAGCCTCAGCCGCCTCGCCGGTGATCCAGATCCATGCGGCGCTGGAAGAAAAGGCGCAGCAGTTCCGCGAAGGGGGCGGTCAGATCTACCTCTGACGAGCCCTGGGGCGTCAGGCGGCGATCTGTGCCGCCTGCGCCGCGGTTGCGGAGTCCAGGCACTTGTTGCACTTGCCGAGGCCGCGCAGCCGCGGGTCTGGCCTGCCCTCGCCCGTCTTGAAGTTCGCCTGGCAGCGACGGCAGACGTACATCTTCGAACTCGACATCATGGGTTTGATGCCAGGTTCGGACGAGGGCCGGGCAGCCGAATACTCGGCCTGGGTTTGCCGCAGCTTGATGTTTTCAGCGCTGGCGGCGACCGGGTTGGGGGCGGAATTCGGTGTAGTCTTGGTTCGTTGTGTGGCCATGGCGCGGGAGTAGACCTCTCAGGTTGAGCCGGCACGTCGGGGCTGGAACGTACCAACGAAAACCCGTATTGTCCCTGCTGTGACGAAATCCCGCTGAATCGGAGTGATCTTCGAGTTGTGAGCAGGCGTTACAGGCGCGCGTGGCCCACGCAAGGCCGTGCGTGGGAGCCAGTCGGCGCGCAACTCAACGGCGGGTTTTGAATAATCAGCGAATCAGCGCCATGCCTCGAAGCAGGCGGCCGAGTTCAGGGTTTGACTCCAGATACGGCGCCGGCTTTGCGACCCATGCAGCCAGAGCGATGCTGGCGGCGTAGCCTAGAACCAGCGCGGCGCGTAGCGTGACCGCCCTTGTGAAAACGCCCGCCTTGACAGACTGTTCATGCAAGGGAATCGCAGAGATGGGCATGGCGGCGCGCCCGGTCATATCGGCAACATGCAACCCTGAACGTATCGCCTCACCCCAACCACTTCCCCAAAAACCCGAACGTCCGATCCCAGGCCTGCTGTGCCCACACCGGATCGAACTGAGTCTGCGCAAGCCGCCCCGGCCCCACGGCGGTTTCGTTGGCAAAGGCGTGGTGCGCCAGGTAGCGGTGGAACTCGAAGTCCACGCTGGCCTCGCGCAACTTGGCCTCCAGCGCATCGACGGTGGCGATCGGGAAGAACTCATCCTGCGTGGCCCAGTGGCCAAGCAGCGGCGCCTTGATCTTCGTGGCGTCGATGTATTCCAGCGGTGGGCAACCGTACCAGACGACGCCTGCATCGGCCTCGGGCGTGGCGCACAGGCCGAGCAGCGTCAGCGCGCCACCCATGCAGAAGCCGGTGATACCGACCTTGGGACTCACGTGGCCGACGCCCTGCTTGAGGTGCAGCACCGCGCCGCGGATATCCTGGGACGCCGCGTCGCCGAAGTTCAGGCCGCTCATCAGGTGGTGGGCCTCCTCGGCCTCCAACGTCAGCTGGCCGCGATACAGGTCGGGCACGAGCGCGCGGTAGCCGGCCTGTGCCAGCCGGTCGGCCACGCCGCGGATTTGCTGATTCACGCCCCACCACTCCTGGATGACGACGATGCCGGGCGCATTGGCAGGGTTCGCTGGCTCGGCGAGGTAGCCTGAGGCCGTCTGCTCGTCAGGGCGCTGAAAATGGATCGTGGTGCCCATGGGCGGTCTCCTTAGGTGGTTCGACGCTCGGCGTCGAGGTTTTGGTGGCGGGCGTCAGGCCCGCCGCGAGTCGATTGGCAGCGCCACCCCGCAGGCCTCCAGAGCCTGGGCCACTGCGCCACGGCTCACCGGCTTCAACAGGAAGGCATCGCAGCCGGCCAGCTCGGCGCGCACGCGTTCTACCGGACGCGCCGAGCCGGTGACGACGATCAGCGCGGACACAGGGTCGCTGGCGTGGGTGGGCGGCGCCTTGACGCGGCTGCACAGGTCGTGGGCGGCCGGCGCGGCTGAGCCGTCAAAGATGATGTTCAGGAAGGCCACGGCATAGCGCTTGGCAGCGAGCATGCGCACCGCCTGCATCGTGCTTTGCACCGGGTGCGTGCGAAAACCGAATACCTCGAGCAGAGAGCACAGCTGCTCGCGAGCCGAATCGTCGCCCTCCAGCACCAGTGCGTCAGAAGGCGCTGCTGCGGGCACCGGCTGACCCTTTCTGGCCAGCAGAGTGCGCCGCACCTGCGCACGCCGTTGCGCCTTGGTGGCGGCCGTCGCGACCGGTGGTGTGCTCGCAGGTGTTGCGCTGCGGCGGGGTGGCGGCGATTCGGCTGCCGCCGGCAGGTGCTCAGGTGGCAGGTAGGGGAACGGTACCTGTAGATCGGCCAGGATCACGCCGGGCGGTAGCGCGTTGGCAAAGGCGGCTTCGTCGTCGCTGGGTGCCGCAGGCGACTCGAACTCGCGCAGCTGCAAGGGTGGCAGCGGCGGCAGCGGCGTCTCGGGTTCGCGCGTCGCGGCGGGATGATGCGCGTCAACATGGCCACCGAGGCCACCGGTGCGCGAATTGAACCAGCGCTGCAGTTCCGGCTCGTCCAGGTGCACTGACGGCGTCGTGTCGGCGTCGAGCTCCATCTGCGTCAGGTTGACGAAGGTCTCGGAGTGCTCCTCAGCCGCTTGCCGTACTGTGCCGCGCAGGGTCGCACCGCAGGTGGTGCAGATGCTGGCGTCAGGCAGGTTCAGCCGGACACATGACGGGCACACGTTGAACGGGGTCATACCCCATTCTGGCCGAGCCGTTCTTCAGCGCAAGCCCCACGTCACGAGCCGCGCCGTGCGCCCGTGCCATGCGAGAGGGTGTTACCCGATCAGGCGGGCGCTGATCTGTTGCGGCTGGTCCACCCGCCACGGGTTCAGCCCGGCAGGCACCGCATGCGCGCCGTAGCCCCAGCTGACGAGCGCAGCCGGGCAGCCGGCGGCCACGGCCGCCAGGATGTCGGGCGGTGCGTCGCCGACCATCAGCAGCTCCGATGTCGACACCCCCAGGTCCGCGGCTGTGGTCTGCAGCATCAGCGGCGACGGCTTGCGCTGCGCTGTCGAATCGGCGCCTTGGAGATGAGACAGCCAGGGCAGCAGGCCGGCCGCCTCGACGACGGCGCGTGCCAGCTGTGTCGGCTTGTTGGTGACCAGCGCCAGGGGGTAGCCATGCGCGCTCAGCTGACGCAGCAGTTCAGCGATGCCGGGGTAGACATGCCCATGCGCCAGAGGCGATGCCAGCGTTGCCGCGTCGAAGCCGGCACGCAGCGTCTCTCGCAGGGCCAGATCGTCCGGTGACACGCCTTGTGCCTCCAGCGCGCGGGAAATCAGCGCGTCCGGGCCATCGCCAATCCAGCCGCGAACGGTTGTCAGATCGAAGCGTTGGAGCCCCGAGGCCGCCAGTGCCGTGTTGACCGCGTGGCCGATGTCAGCCGCGCTGTCGATCAGTGTGCCGTCGAGGTCGAAGGCGACCGCGCTGATCGCGCGCAGTTCAGCAGGCATGCGACTGTCGAGCTCAGGCGCGACGAGCCTGTGCGCCAGCGATTGCGTTGGCGCGGATCGCCGCGATCGATTCGGCATAGCGCCCGCCACTGAACACCGCCGAGCCGGCGACCAGGGTGTCGGCACCGGCGCTGCCGACGCGCTGTGCGTTGTCGGCCTTGACGCCGCCATCGACTTCCAGCCAGATGTCGCCGCCGGTCGCATCGATGCGCTTTCGCACCGCGTCGATCTTCGGCAGCACATGCTCAATGAAGCTCTGACCGCCAAAGCCGGGGTTGACCGACATCAGCAGCACCAGATCGAGCTCATCGAGCACGCAGTCGAGGCAGTTCAGCGGCGTCGCCGGGTTGAGCACCAGCCCGGCCTTCAAGCCGAACGAGTGGATCAGCTGGATCGTGCGATCGACGTGTTCACTGGCTTCGGGGTGAAACGAGATGATCGAGGCGCCGGCCTGCGCGAACATCGGGATCAGTGCATCGACCGGCTTGACCATCAGGTGCACATCGATGGGCACCGGTTGGCCGTCTTTCACCGCGTAGGGCTTGATCGCCTGACAGACCAGCGGCCCCACCGTCAGGTTGGGCACATAGTGGTTGTCCATCACGTCGAAATGGATGACGTCGGCGCCAGCGCCGATCACCGCGGTGACTTCCTCGCCGAGACGGGCAAAGTCGGCAGACAACAGGCTCGGCGCGATGCGCATGGTGGGGCTGGGCATGGGGACTCTCTTCAAGGGCGGGGGTGGCCGCGTCGTGCACCAGCGGTGCCAGCGGGATCAGGCACCGATTTTCCCGCTGTTCGTCGCGTGGCGCGCCGGCTTTTGCATCAAGCCAACGCCGCCAAGTCACTTCGCCTGGGCTCGGCAGCCCTTGACCAGGTCGAGCGCCGGCTCGTAGACGCTGGTCTGCACGTCGAGCAGGCCCAGCATCGTGTGGAACAGGTTGTCGTGCGTGGCACGCTGCGCGGCCCGGGTGCGCAGGCAGGCGAGGTCGATCTGACGGCTCTCGGTGAACGACGGCGACAGCCACATCACCATCGGCACCTGCGTCTGCTGGATCGGTGCGATGGCGTACGGCAGGCCATGCAGGAACAGGTTGTTCTCGCCCAGCGACTCGCCGTGATCCGACGCATACAGCAAGGCGGTGTCGTAGCGCTCGCTCTGCGATTGCAGGAAGCGGATCGCGTCGGCCAGCACATGGTCAGTGTAGGCGATCGAGTTGTCGTAGGAATTGACGACCGCTTCCGTCGAGCATTTGCGCAGCTCGGCGGTGTCGCAGGTCGGTGTGAACCGCTTGAATTTGTCGGGCGCGCGCCGGTGGTAGGCCGGGCCATGGCTGCCCATCTGGTGCAACACGATCAGGTGGTTGCCCTTGCCATCGGCCACTTCGTCCGCCAGGCCTTTCAACAGGATCTCGTCCATGCATTCGCGGCCGCTACACAGCGCGGGGTCGGGGGTGTCGACCATCTTCCGGCTCGGCAGACCATCGCAAACGCCCTTGCACCCCGACTGGTTGTCTCGCCACTGCACGTCGAATCCGGCCCTGTGCACGACATGCAGCAGCGACTCTTCTCCGCGGATGCGGTCCTCGTCGTAGTCGCGTCGCCCGATCCGCGAGAACATGCAGGGCAGCGAGGTTTCGGTGTTGGTGCCGCAGCTGCCCACATCGCTGAAGTTGACGACATCGAGCGCGGCCAGTTCGGGTGTTGTCTGCCGCGCGTAGCCATTCAGCCCCCAGTTCATCGCACGCGCGGTTTCGCCCACGACCAGCACGAACAGCAGCGGCTTGCTGCGCCCGGCCCAGGCGGGGCCGGCCGCCGCGTCGGTCCCGACCGGCACCAGCGGCTTGGTCGCCTCGACCGCGTCGGCAGTGGCGACACGCGCCAGTGAGTAAACGTAGTTGGCCGGCGTGATCAGGTAGCGCATCGATTTGTTTGACCGCATCAGCGACGAAAGGTCCTGCGATACCGACATGACCGCGCCGATGCCGACCAACACCGCGGCGACGAACGCACCCAGGCGCCAGGGAATCGCCGTTCGCCAGGGCCGATCGCGCACCAGCGTGACCCACACCAGCGCCACCGGAATCCCAGCCTGCCAGGCCAGGTGCGTCAGCATGTCCCAGGCCAGCAAGTCACGCGCTTCGCCGACATCGGTATGCACCAGGTTGCGCAGCATCGTCGGGTCCAGGAACACCGAGTACTTGCCCATGAAGTAGGTCGCGAAGGCGGTGCATACCAGCAGCAGGATGAGCACCGGCTTGGCGGTTCGGCGCGTGACGACCAGGCACAACAGGAGGAAGTGCACCATCACCAGCAGCACAAAAACGGCGACGCCGAAGCGCCAGGTCCCTGGGTCGCTGGGCGATCGATCCGCCAGCGCGCTGGTCCAGAACGACCGGTTGCAGACCGCAACGAAATACACGCTCATCCATAGCGCCAGCGCTTCGGTCGACAGCGACCAGGTCTTATGCGTGCCCCGTGGGGTGCCGGTTGATGAACGCATGATCATGTCCAGTTAGCGTGGGAGGGAGAGGCGAACGTGTCAGCACTGCTGGCGTGCCAGACAAGCACTGTCGGGCAGTGACCCGGATGCAAACGATAGATCGTGGAGGCCGGGGCTTAACTCTCGATGAACGCGCCTTGCTCTGGATGCTCAGTTGGCAAAGGCGGCGATCCCCGTCATTGCCCGGCCGAGGATCAGTGCGTGGATGTCGTGCGTGCCTTCGTAGGTGTTGACCACTTCGAGGTTGACCAGGTGACGTGCGATGCCGTATTCGTCGCTGATGCCATTGCCGCCCAGCATGTCGCGCGCCATCCGCGCGATGTCGAGTGACTTGCCACAGGAGTTGCGCTTGAGCATCGAGGTGATCTCGGGTGCGGCGGTTCCCTCGTCCTTCATGCGGCCCAGGCGCAGACAGGCCTGCAGGCCAAGCGAGATCTCGGTCTGCATGTCGGCGAGCTTCTTCTGGATCAGCTGGTTGGCCGCCAGCGGCCGGCCGAACTGATGACGGTCCAGCACGTACTGGCGGGCGCGGAACCAGCAGTCCTCGGCCGCCCCGAGCGTCCCCCAGGCGATGCCGAAGCGAGCACTGTTCAGGCAGGTGAACGGGCCTTTGAGGCCGCGGATGTCGGGGAAGGCGTTCTCCTCCGGGCAGAACACCCCGTCCATCGAGATCTGCCCGGTGATGCTGGCGCGCAGCCCGACCTTGCCGTGCAGCATCGGCGCGCTGAGGCCGGCCATGCCCCGGTCGAGGATGAAGCCACGAATCTCGCCGGCATCGTCCTTGGCCCAGACGACGAACACATCAGCGATCGGGCTGTTGGTGATCCAGGTCTTGGTGCCGGTCAGGCGATAGCCAGCCGGCACGCTAACCGCCCGCGTCATCATGCCGCCCGGGTCGGAGCCGTGATCGGGCTCGGTCAGGCCGAAGCAGCCGATCGCCTCACCGGTGGCCAGCTTCGGCAGGTAGCGCTGCTTCTGCGCTTCGGTGCCAAACGCGTGAATCGGCAGCATCACCAGCGAGCTTTGAACGCTCATCATCGAGCGGTAGCCGGAGTCGACGCGCTCGACCTCGCGGGCCACCAGACCGTAGCAGACGTGGTTCATGCCGGCGCCGCCGTACTCGGGCGGAATCACGATGCCGAGCAGGCCGAGCTCGCCCATCTCGCGAAAGATCGACGTGTCGGTGGTTTCGTGGCGGAAGGCCTCGAGCACCCGCGTGGCCAGCCGCTGCTGGCAGTAGGTGGCTGCCGCTTCGCGCACGGCGCGCTCGTCACCGGACAGCTGCGCGTCCAGCAGCAGCGGGTCATCCCAGGCGAAGCGGGCAGATGGGAGAGGGTTCATGCGGAAGCTCCGTGAGGCCTGGGTCCGTGGGCGCTGATCATGCCCTTGAATTGCGCATATCGATCTTTGCGGTGCGAGTTGACCCGGGCGTGGAAAATACGCGTTTTGTCGATCCGGCCCCACCCATGAGTGCATTCAACGAAGAGCGCGTGCTGAGCGTCCACCACTGGACCGACCGGCTGTTCAGCTTCACCACCACCCGCGACCCGAGCCTGCGCTTCAGCAACGGCCATTTCACGATGATCGGCCTGCGCGTCGACGGCAAGCCCCTGCTGCGCGCCTACAGCATCGTCAGCCCGAACCATGACGACACGCTCGAATTCCTCAGCATCAAGGTGCCCGACGGCCCACTGACCTCGCGGCTTCAGCACATCAAGGTCGGTGACACCATCATCGTCGGCAAGAAGCCCACCGGCACCTTGCTGATCGACTACCTGCTGCCCGGCAAACGGCTTTACCTGATCGGCACCGGCACCGGCGTGGCGCCTTTCCTCAGCATCATCCGCGACCCCGACACCTACGAGCGCTTCGAGAAGGTGATCCTGGTGCATGGTGTGCGCGAGGTGAAGGAACTGGCTTATCACAGCTACCTGAGCGAGGACCTGCCGGTGCACGAATTCCTCGGCGAGATGGTGTCCAGCCAGCTGCTGTACTACCCCACGGTAACCCGAGAGCCCTTCGTCAACCAGGGCCGCATCACCACGCTGATCGAGACCGGCAAGTTGACCGCCGACCTCGGACTGCCCGCGCTCGACCCCGAGCATGACCGGGTGATGTTGTGCGGCAGCCCCGAGATGCTGCGCGACCTCAAGGTGCTGCTGGAAGCGCGGCACTTCAAGGAAGGCAACACCTCCAAGCCCGGCGACTACGTGGTCGAGCGGGCCTTCGTCGAGCAGTGACCATCGCAGGCAGTTGAAGGGCGGCTCACCACGGCAGCGGTTCGCCGTGGTGGTTGAAGAAGCCGCCGGTGTTGGCGGCCGTCAGCCCGTCAATCACGTTGAGCAGCCGCGCCGCGGCCACGGCGGGCGTCTGCAACTCCAGGCCTGACTTGGCAAAACGCGATGACAGTGGCGTGTCGACGGTGCCTGGGTGCAGCGCGACGCAGATCGCCTGCGGCTTCTGGCGCGCCAGCTCGATCGCCGCCGTGTGCATCAGCTGGTTCAGCGCGGCTTTCGAGGCGCGGTAGCTGTACCAGCCGCCCAGCCGGTTGTCCCCGATGCTGCCGACCTTGGCCGACAGGGTGGCAAAGACCGACTTGCCCGATCGCGGCAGCAGCGGCAGGAAGTGCTTCATCAGCAGTGCCGGACCGATCGCGTTGATGGCGAATGCGTGCGCCATGTGCGCTGCATCGAGGTCGCGCCACGACTTCTCCGGCGCGAAACCGTGGCCATGCAGAAAGCCGGTGGCGTCGATCACCAGGCGCAGCGGCAGGCCTTCACGCACCAGCTTGTCGACGTGCTTGGCGGCGGCCGCGATGCGGGATTCGTCAGTGATGTCGATGTCGAGATCGACGTCGGCAGAGTTGGCCGAATCGATCGGTCGCCCCGCGGCCAGCACCTGTTTGAATCGAGGTTCGCTGCGCAGCCGTTGGCAAAGCGCCGCACCCAGGCCGCCACGCGCACCGACCACGAGAGCCAGACCGCCGGGAACATCGATTGCGCCGGAGTCACCCGCGGCGTCAGGCTCTGGCGGCACTGCCGCCCGCGTCACGTCGATGCCGGGCCCAGCGAGACGCCGGAGGAGGCCGCCGATGCGGCGCTTGCGGCCGCCAGGGCGAGGCAGGGGTTGCATTTGCCCAGACCCGCCATGCGCACGTCAGGCCGACCATCGCCTGTCTTGAAGTTGGCCTGACAGCGCCGGCAGACATACATCTTGGAGCTGGACATCATTGTCTTGGCGCCAGGCTCTGCTGGCGGTCGGGCTGCTGAATACTCAGCCTGAGTCTGCCGTAGTTTCTGGGAAGAGTCTGTGGACTTGTCGGTCTTGGCGTTGCGTGTGGTCATGGCAAGCAGAGAAGTCTTGTTGCCCGCGCCGAGCGGGAGCGTCGTCCGCGGACGTGAATTGTCCATGCAATCACCATGCCGCGTCCCTCCCCGACAAGGGGGAGGTCACAGCACAGCCGACTCGCGACGCACCCAGCGGCAAGCGCTCGGCGTGTGCCTTCAATCTCTGCTGTCAGGTCGCCAGGCGGCGCGCCTCTGCGCCGCGCTCCGCGGCCATGGGCGGCATCTCGTTGAGCGGCAGCGGCTGATCAGACAGCTGATCGACCCGCAGTCCGGCATTGCCGAGGATCAACATCAACAGGTCGTTGAAGTCGTGAGCGACACAGCCGGTCAGTTGGCCAATGGCTTCAGGCCGGCGCGCCTGCTGCAGTTGCGCTTCAACCCCGAGCCGGGCAGTGACGTCGGTGCCGACACCGAAGATCGCGCTGGGTCGACCATCCGCGTCGCGGACCAGGGCCCAGCGACCCGCGACCACAACTGACGGTCTGGCTCGAGCGTGTCAAGTGCGTGGATGAACAGCCGCTGCATGCCGTCGTTTCACGAGATCGCGTCTGGGGGGGTCCGCGAGACACTCCGAAAGCGCTCCTCGCTCTCGCGCAACAGGGACGGGTACCAGCTCAGGCGCATCTCCACTGGCGGCGAGTGCTCGGGAGCGCATCCTGGCATCCTGGATCACTCAGAGCGCTTGCTCCTCGATGGCGTGCGAGCAGATCGATATCGCGCGTTCAATCTCGGTCCAGTCGAGGCCATGCACCGATTTGAACCACTGGCGGTCTCCGTCCACCAGGCGGTTCCGGGCAATTGGCATCTCGCAGCCGTGCGCCAGCAACTGGGTGATGCGGTCGAGATCGTGTTCCGGCGGCGTGTCGAGCCAGATCTCCGAACACCCACGACGACGCCCCAATGCGGTGCAGGCTAGTCCACTTTGGTGGGCGGTCATCGCCTCCGGGGCCGCGATACGTCCTGATGCTGCCGTTGTTCGGGGTCAGGCCGTGCCGCCGACCTGGGTGTCTGTGCTGTGCTGGCACCGACTTTGCTTTCTCCAAGATGCGAGAGTGGCACCTGCTTCAGCGGCGCTGCTTGATCTGCAAGACAGCTAGGGTTCCGTGCCTGGTCTAGCGCCAGGTGGACTGGTCCGAGAGCGGTCGGCCGCAATGCATCGCGGCTCCACGGAGGGACAAAAGCCCGGGAGGAAGTTGTCGTCAGCGGACGGTGGCTGCCCCTCTCGCTTTGTGTCACTGCCCTGGAGCGTTCGATGTCTGCGACAGCACCCCCCGTCGGAACCGGTTCCGTGGCGAAAGCGCGAGCATCCAATATGCCGCCCAAGCCCAGCATCTGGGGCATCGCCGGACGGCTCTCCCGTACGCAGTACTGGGCGTTTGCCGCTCTGGGCCTGGTGGTGCCGTTCGTGGTCTGGGCGGCGCTATCGGCTTCCGGCTGGATCGACCCGGTGTTCATGCCGGGCCCGTCAGCCGTCTTCCAGCGGCTCACCACCTGGTTGATAGAAGATGACCTGCTCGCCGACACCACCATCAGCGTCTACCGGGTGCTCGCCGGCTTCGCGCTTTCGGCCGCACTGGCGTTGCCGATCGGGTTGCTGATCGGGGCTTTCCGGCCGGTCGAGGCCTTGCTCGAGCCGCTGACCGACTTCATCCGCTACATGCCGGCGGTGGCTTTCATCCCGCTGGTGATGCTGTGGTTCGGCATCGATGAGAGCGCCAAGATCGCGATCATCTTCATTGGCACCTTCTTCCAGATGGTGCTGATGGTGGCGGAAAACGTGCGGCTGGTGCCCACCGCACAGGTCGAAGCGGCGCAAACGATGGGTGCAACCCGCGACGAAATCATTCGGCTGGTGCTGCTCCAGTCAGCCAAGCCGGCGATCCTGGACACGCTGCGCATCACGATGGGCTGGGCCTGGACCTATCTGGTGGTGGCTGAACTGGTGGCCAGCAATTCGGGACTGGGCTATGCGATTCTCAAGGCCCAGCGCTTCCTGAAAACCGACACCATCTTCGGCGGCATCATCCTGATTGGCGTCATCGGTCTGCTCATGGATCAGGCGTTCCGTTGGCTGCATCGCCGGGCGTTCCCGTACATGCACTTCAAACGCTGAGCCAGAGCCTGCCATGCCCAACATTGCCCCCCAAGTCAGCGTCGCGAAGGCGGAGATTCGCCGCCTCGGTAAGGTGTTCAGCGGTGCGGCGGCCGGCACCCCGGCCGCGCTGCAGGACATCGACCTGTCGATCGAGGACAACGAGTTCGTCACACTGGTCGGCGCTTCAGGCTGCGGCAAGTCCACGCTGCTGCGCATCCTGGCCGGGCTCGAACACCACACCTCGGGCGAGGTGATCTGCAACGGGCAGGCCATCACCGGCCCCGGCGCCGAGCGGGCCATGGTGTTCCAGCACTACAGCTTGTATCCGTGGCTCACCGTGATGGAGAACATCAAGTTCAGCCGCATGCTGAAGGTCAACCGCGAAGACCTGAGCTCCTCGGATGTCGAGGCCGCGTCGGGCCGTGCGGATGCATTGCTGAACCTGATCGGCCTGGCCAAGGTCGCCAAGTCGTACCCGAGCCAGTTGTCGGGTGGCATGCAGCAGCGGGTGGCGATCGCCCGCGCGCTGATGGGCCGCCCGCAGGTGCTGCTGATGGACGAACCCTTCGGTGCACTCGACGCGCAGACCCGCGAGGTGATGCACGACCTGATCCTGCACATCCATCGCATGGAGAAGACCACCATCGTCTTCGTCACCCACGATGTCGACGAAGCGATTTACCTCGGACAGCGGGTCGTGCTGATGGAGCCGCGCCCGGGCCGCATCCACAGCATCTACCCGGTGCCGCTGCCGGAACGCCGCGAGCAGGACATGAAGCACAGTGCTCCCTTCCGCGAGCTGAAAGCCGAGATCCTGAAACACATCCGTGTCAGCTCGGGCATGACCACCGACCTTGATCTGCTGGACCAGATTTCCCAGCAGGGCGAGGCAGGCTGAGAGCCGTTTCTGACGCCGCAACACCCATGCAGACGAACTTCAACACCCTCACGCCGCTGGCACGCGCTGCCGTGCCGGACCGTTCCACGCCGTATTCGCCCGAGCTCGTGCTGTGGGAAGACAACCTGCCCGGCGGCGCCCACTGGTCAGGCGTGCTGCGCCGCGGCACCGCGCTGCGGCTGATTGACCTCGAAGGCCGCGCCAATGTGTCGGCGCTGTTCTTCAACCAGGACCAAAAGACCGAGCGCTACAACATGCCCGACACGCTGAAGGCGCAGCACACCGCGCACCTGACGCGTGGCCATGCGCTGTATTCCGACATGGGTCGGGTGCTGTGCTCAATCCCCGAGGACAGCTGCGGCTGGCACGACACGGTGTGCGGCGTGATCGATGCCGATACCGTGCGTCGCCGCTGGGGCGACGCGAATTACCAGGCCCATCGCAACGGGATGTACCGCAACGGCCACGAGGGCTTTCTCGTCGAGCTGGCCAAGTGGGGTCTGGACCGGCGCGACGTGGTCGCCAACGTCAACTTCTTCAGCAAGGCGGTCGCCGACGAGGCGGGCCGGCTGCGCTTCAACACCACGCATCGCGCGCCCGGCCAGCATGTGGATGTGCGCTTCGAGATGAACGTGCTGCTCGTGCTGTCGTCGGCGCCGCACCCGCTCGATCCCGCGACGAGCTATGCGCCGACCCCGGTGCGCTTGACCGCCTGGCGTTCCGGCACCGCCGGTGCCGACGATGTGTGTCGCCGGTTGTGCCCCGAAAACGACCGGGGCTACATCAACACCGAGCGGGGGTTCCTGTGATGCACGCCACCGTGGAAAGCAAGTTGGACCCCATCGACGCAGTGATCGATGAGGTGTGCCTGGCGGGAGACCCGTGGGCAAAGGTGCTCAAACGCGGGCAGACATTTCGCATCGTCGACCTCGAAGGCAACCAGGCTGTCGACACCATCTTCTACAGCGCGGCCGATGTCGGCGAGCGCTACAGCCTGACGCACACGATCCAGGCGCAGGGTGCGCTGTACCTGACGGCGGGCTCGGTGCTGATGTCGAGCGAAGCGCGCCCGATGCTCACCATCACCGCAGACACCTGCGGCCGCCACGACACTTTGGGAGGTGCCTGCTCCTGCGAGAGCAACACCGTGCGCTACGCGATCGAGAAGCGCACCATGCACAGCTGCCGCGACAGCTTCATGCTGGCGCTGGCGCAGATCGATGCGGGCAGCGAGGCGATGTCAGGTGTGCCGCGTCTGACCAAGCGCGATGTGGTCTCCAACATCAATTTCTTCATGAACGTGCCGGTGACGCCCGCAGGAAAGCTGACCTTCGAGGACGGCATCTCAGCGCCTGGCAAGTACGTCGAGATGCGCGCCGAGATGGACGTGGTCGTGCTGGTGTCGAACTGCCCGCAGCTGAACAACCCGTGCAATGGCTACAACCCGACGCCGGTGCGCTTCCTGGTCTGGGACCCGGCCTGATGGCCACGCCGCGCCGGACGACCGGTGCGTGCATTCGATGAGCGCAGGACGACCTGCTTTCCGCTGAGCCCGCCATGTTCACCAAGGTCCTGATCGCCAACCGCGGCGCCATCGCCTGCCGCATCATCCGCACGCTCAAGCGCCTCGGCGTCGGCTCGGTCGCGGTGTATTCCGACGCCGATGCTGGCGCGCCCCATGTGGCGATGGCCGATGCCTCGGTCTGCATTGGCCCGGCGCCCGTCGCTGCGAGCTACCTGAACCACACGCGGATCATCGACGCGGCGCTCGCCACGGGCGCGCAGGCGATCCACCCCGGCTACGGCTTCCTGTCGGAGAACGCCGGTTTTGTCGAAGCCTGCGAAGCCGCGGGCCTGGTCTTTCTGGGGCCGACGCCGCAGCAGATGCGGCTGTTCGGCCTGAAGCACACCGCCCGCGCGCTGGCCACCGACAGCGGCGTGCCGCTGCTGCCGGGTACCGGCCTGCTGTCCGACCTGAGCGATGCACTGGCCCACGCTGAGCGAATCGGCTACCCGGTCATGCTCAAGAGCAGCGCCGGCGGCGGCGGCATCGGCATGCAGATGTGCACCACCCCGGACGAGTTGCGCGCGGCCTTCGACACCGTGCGGCGGCTCGCTCAAAGCAATTTCTCGGATGCGGGCGTGTTCATCGAGCGCTACATCACCGACGCGCGCCACATCGAGGTGCAGGTTTTCGGCGATGGCGCCGGTGGTGTGCTGGCGCTCGGCGATCGCGACTGTTCGCTGCAGCGGCGCAACCAGAAGGTCGTCGAAGAAGCCCCGGCGCCGAACTTGCGGCCGGAGGTGCGCGCGGCACTGCACGGCACCGCACGCCGACTGGCTCAGGCGGCGAACTACCGTTCCGCCGGTACCGTCGAGTTCGTTGTCGACGCGAGCACGCAGGATTTCTATTTCCTCGAAGTGAACGCGCGTCTGCAGGTCGAGCACGGCGTCACCGAAGCGGTCACCGGTATCGACATCGTCGAATGGATGGTGAAGCTAGGCGCGGGCGAGATGCCGGCACTGGACAGCTTGCACATCGCCAGCACCGGCCATGCGGTGCAGGCGCGCCTGTACGCCGAAGACCCTTACAAGAACTTCCAGCCAGCCACCGGTGTGCTGACGCGCGTGCAGTTCCCCGATGACCTGCGCATCGACACCTGGGTCGAGCGCGGCACCGAGGTCACGGCCTACTACGACCCGATGCTGGCCAAGCTGATCGCGCACGGCAGCGACCGCCACGACGCGATCGCCAAGCTGTCGAAGGCGCTGGTCGAGACCCGCGTCGACGGCCTCGAATCGAACCTCGATTACCTGCGCGGCGTGATGTCCTTTGTGCCCTTCGAGCAAGGCACGCACACCACGCGCAGCCTCGCGTCGTTCAGCGCGCCCAGCGGCGCACTGGATGTGATCAGCCCCGGGGTGCAGACCTCGGTGCAGGACTGGCCGGGCCGGCTGGGCTACTGGGATGTCGGCGTGCCGCCGTCGGGCCCGATGGACCCGCTGGCCTTGCGGGTCGCAAACCGGCTTGTCGGCAACGCACAGGGCGTGGCCGGGCTCGAGATCACCGTTGCTGGACCGACGCTGCGCTTCCGCTGTGCCGCACGCATCGCGGTGTGCGGCGCACCGATCGACTTGACGCTGGATGGCCAGGCGGTGGTCATGGGCCAGGCCCTGGCGGTCGAGGCCGGTCAGACGCTGCGCATCGGCCGCGTCAACCCAGCGGGCGGCAGCCGGGCTTACCTTGCCGTGCAGGGCGGCCTCGATGTACCCGACTACCTGGGCAGCGCCTCGACCTTCACGCTGGGCCAGTTCGGCGGTCATGGCGGGCGTGTGCTGCGTGGTGGCGATGTGCTGCACATCAGTCCCGTGTCGGCTCGGGTGGCGCCGCTCGATGCTGCCGCCGCTGCCGCGCTCACGCCGGTCTACGCCACGCACTGGGACATCGGGGTGCTGATCGGCCCGCACGCAGCGCCCGACTTCTTCACGCCCGACGACATCACCACCTTCTTCGCGACCGACTGGCAGGTGCACTACAACTCCAGCCGCACCGGCGTGCGGCTGATCGGCCCGAAACCCGCCTGGGCGCGACGCGACGGCGGCGAGGCCGGGCTGCATCCGTCGAACATCCACGACAACGCCTATGCGATCGGTGCGATCGACTTCACCGGCGACATGCCCGTCATCCTCGGCCCCGATGGGCCCAGCCTCGGTGGCTTCGTCTGCCCGGCGACGGTGGTGCAGGCCGAGTTGTGGAAGCTGGGGCAGCTGTCTCCCGGCAACACGGTGCGCTTCAAGCCGTTGACGCTGGAACAGGCGAGAGCACTGGCCCGGGCACAGGATGCGGTGCTGGAAACCGATGTTGCACCACCTGTCGCTGCACCGCCCGCACGCACGGAGCTGGCCGATGCGGCGGTGCTGCACCGCCGCGCCGCTGGCGAGGACGGCATCGAGATCGTCTACCGCCGAGCCGGCGATGCCTATGTGCTGATCGAGTTCGGCGAGCTGAAGCTCGACCTGACGCTGCGCTTCCATGTGCATGCGCTGATGCTGCGGCTGCAAGCATGGCGCGATGACGGGCAACTCGATGGCATCGTCGACCTGACGCCGGGCATCCGCTCGCTGCAGGTGCACTACGACCCGTCGCGCATCGCACTGACAACGCTGATGGACGCCTTGCTCGATGCGCAGCACGGCGTCGGGTCGACGGACGACATCGAGGTGCCCAGCCGCACCGTCTGGCTGCCGCTGTCGTGGGACGACGCTGCGACCCGCCTGGCCATCGAGAAGTACATGCAGTCGGTGCGCGCTGATGCGCCCTGGTGTCCGAGCAACATCGAGTTCATCCGCCGCATCAACGGTCTGGACGATATCCAGGCCGTCTACGACACGGTGTTCGAGGCGAGCTATCTGGTGCTGGGCCTGGGCGACGTGTACCTCGGCGCACCGGTCGCCACGCCGCTCGACCCGCGGCACCGGCTGGTTACCACCAAGTACAACCCGGCGCGCACCTGGACGCCGGAAAACGCAGTCGGCATCGGCGGCGCCTACCTCTGTGTCTACGGCATGGAAGGCCCGGGCGGCTACCAGTTCGTCGGCCGCACGGTGCAGATGTGGAATCGCTGGAAGGCGACGAGAGATTTCGAGCCTGGCAAGCCATGGCTGCTGCGCTTCTTCGACCGGCTGCGCTTCTATCCGGTCGGTGCCGACGAGCTGCTGACACTTCGCGCTGACTTCGTGGCAGGCCGGGCCCAGCTGCGCATCGAGGAGGGCCGCTTCAAGCTCGCTGACTACCAGCGCTACCTGGTCGACAACGCGGCGGAAATCACCACGTTCAAGACCCGGCAACAAGCGGCCTTCGAGGCCGAACGAGAACGCTGGCGCGAGGCCGGCGTGGCGGAGGTGGTCGACGACAGCGTCGACCCCGATGCCGAAGCTCGTGCCGCAGCCGCCAGCACCTTCGACGGAGAGGTTGTCACCTCCGAAGTCTCGGGCGGCGTCTGGTCGGTGCCGGTCGCGAAGGGCCGCGTGGTTCAGGCCGGCGACACGCTGATCGTCGTCGAGTCGATGAAGATGGAGATCACCGTGCTGGCGCCGCGCGATGGCGTGGTGCACGAGGTGCTGTGTGCCGAAGGGCAACCGGTTACCGCAGGGCAGCCGCTGGTCTTGCTGCGCTGATGGCCGCCCCTGCCACCCGCTCGTTCCCCGCCAACCAGCCAAGGATTCCCCGCATGCCACTCGATTTGTCCCTGCCCGCCTTGCGGGCGCGCTACCTTGCAGGCACGCTGACGCCGACGCAACTCGTCGCCGAACTGCATGCGCAGATCGAGGCCTTGGAGGAGGCCTCGCCGCGCAACATCTGGATCCAGCGCTTGTCGCTGGAGGCGCTGACGCATCACGCCCGCGCACTGGAAGGCCGTGATCCGAAGACGCTGCCGCTCTACGGCATCCCGTTCGCAATCAAGGACAACATCGACCTGGCCGAAGTGCCGACCACCGCCGCCTGCCCCGCATTCGCGTACACGCCCAAGCACAGCGCGACGGTGGTGCAGCGGCTGATCGACGCCGGGGCGATTCCGTTGGGCAAGACCAACCTGGATCAGTTCGCCACCGGTCTGGTCGGCGTGCGCTCACCGTACGGCGCCTGCCGCAACGCGTTCGACCCGACCTTCATCTCCGGCGGCTCGTCATCGGGCTCAGCGGTCTCGGTGGCCCTGGGCATCGCGAGCTTTTCGCTGGGTACCGACACCGCGGGATCAGGCCGGGTGCCTGCGGCGTTCAACAACCTGATCGGCTTGAAGCCCAGCCTGGGCCGCATCCCGACCACCGGCGTTGTGCCGGCCTGTCGCACGCTCGATGTGGTGTCGGTGTTCACGCTGACTGCCGCCGATGCGGCGACGGTGCTGGCCGCCGCACAAGGGCCTGATGCGGGGGACGCCTATTCCCGCACGATGCCACCGCACGGACACAATTTCGGCGCGACGGCAACGTTCCGCTTCGGTGTGCCGCGTCCGCAGGATCTGGTCTTCTACGCCAACGCCTTCGGCGCGACACACTACGCTCAGGCGGTCGAGCATCTGCAAGCGCTCGGCGGTGTCCCGGTGGAGATCGATCTGACCTCGTTTCGCAGCGTGGCGACCCTGCTGTACGAGGGCCCGTGGGTGGCCGAACGCTATGCGGCGATCCGATCGTTCATCGACGCGCATCCGCAAGCGCTGCACCCGGTGACGCGTTCAATCACCGAAGCCGGTGCACGCATCTCCGCCGTGGACACCTTTGCGGCGCTGTACCGGCTGAAGGCTCTCGAACACGAGACGCGCGCCGCCTGGGGCGACATCGACTGCCTGGTCGTGCCGACCGCGCCGACGATCCACACGCTCGCCGCTGTCGAAGCCGACCCGATCGCGCTCAACTCGCAGCTCGGCCACTACACCAACTTCGTCAACCTGCTCGACCTGTCGGCGGTGGCCGTGCCCGTAGGTTTTGCCACCGAGGGCGCCGCGCGCGGCTTGCCGCACGGCGTCACGCTGATCGGCCGCTGCGGTCAGGACCTGCCCCTGCTGACGCTCGCCTCGCGGCTGCATGCACGCACCGTCGACACCGTGGGTGCCACCTCGCATGCGCCGCACCTGACTGCGGGCATGCCCAGCGAAGCCGCCTTCCCGTCGGGTCAGGTGCGGGTCGCGGTGTGCGGCGCGCACCTGAATGGGCTGCCGTTGAACGGGCAGCTGACACAGCGCGGTGCCACGCTGGTGCGCACGGTGCGCAGCGCGCCGGTCTACCGCTTCTATGCCCTGCCCGGCGGCCCGCCGTTCCGCCCCGGCATGGTTCGCGTCGAACAAGGGGGCGGCGCCGTCGAACTGGAGGTGTGGGAGCTGCCGGCGCGCGAGTTCGGCTCGTTCGTCGCAGGCATCCCGGCGCCGCTGGGCATCGGTACGGTGTTGCTTGAGGACGGCTCGTCGGTCCAGGGCTTCGTCTGCGAAAGCCACGCCGTGACGGACGCGAAGGACATCACCGCGCTCGGTGGCTGGCGCGCCTACCTGGCTTCACTGGCCTGACACCGGCGTGGCTCAACTTGGTGCAAATGGACCGTCAACCACTGGCATGTGGATTGCTTGGATACGTGGGCAGGTGGAGCGAGTTCGCAGGTTCAGGCCAGGCACTCCTCACACTCAGGGTCACTAGGGTTCCGATCGGCAGCGATGCCGGTGCTGGTCCGAGAGTGGCCCGGCCTGGATGGTTGCCGTGTCAGCGGCACTGTCGAGGCTCCACGGAGGGATAAAAGCCCGGGAGATTGACGGATCGAAAACGTCTTCTCCTGCGCCCGTTTCTTTCACCTGGAGCTCTCGACATGGATTCTTTCCGTCCCCTTCGCTCTTCCGTTCTCCCTCCTGCGGCGCTGCTGCGTCGTCTCGGCAACTCGCTGGCCAAACCGGTGGCGGGTCTGGCGCTGGCTGCGTTCGCAGTGGCCGGCCACGCGGCCGATGTGACGCCGATGAAGATCGGCACCGTCGTGTGGATCGGCTATGGGCCGTTCTATGTGGCGGAAAAGCTCGACCTGTTCAAGAAATACAAGCTGAAGGTCACCCTGCAGATCTTCACCGACCCGGCGCTGATCCCGTCGGCCATTGCCAGCGGCGCGGTCGATGGCGGCATGCTGACCTATGACCAGGTCATCGGACAGGTCGCCGCAGGCCGGCCGCAGAAGGTGGTGATGCCGATCGATTACTCGAACGGCGGTGACGCGATCGTGGCGGACAAGAGCATCGCCAAGGTCGCCGACTTCAAGGGCAAGAAGGTCGGCTTCAACCCGCTGTCGCCGTCCGACTTCCTGCTGTCGTATGCGCTCAAGGTCAACGGCCTGACCGATAAGGACATCGTGCCGGTCAACATGACACCCGAAGCGGTGCCTGCCGCGATGGCGTCCGGTCAGATGCAGATTGGCGTCACCTACGAGCCCAGCCTGTCGCAGATCGTCAGCCAGGGCGGCGGCAAGAAGTTCAAGGTGGTGTTTTCGTCGAAGGATGCCCCCGGCCTGATCGCCGACGTGCTGGTGTTCGATGAGAAGGTCATCAAGGCCAAGCCGACCGAGATCTCCGGCGTCATCCAGGCCTACCTTGATGGTTTGGCCTACATCAAGGCCAAGCCGGACGAGGCGGCCAAGATCATTGGCAAGGTGATGGGCGTCTCGGCGAAAGAGGTCAAGGAGCAGTGGTCGGGCGTCTACAACATCCCGCTTGCCGAGATGCCGAAGGCCTTCACCAAGGGAACCGAGACCACCTCGTACTACGCCAGCGGTGAGGTCATTTCCGAATTGCTGAAGGCCAAGGGCCAGATCACCACGGTGCCTGCCACCGAGGCGACCATCGACGCGCAATTCGTCAACGCGCTGGTGAAGAAGTGAGCTTCCGAGCCCCGGACGGCGTCGCGCCCAACATCGCGGCGCTGACCTTCACATTGGTCGGCTACCCGGTCGGCATCGCCTTGCTGACGGTGCCGTCCTGGGCGCTCAACGCGGTCGGATTCGTGCTGCTGACGCTGACCCTTGTGTGGTCGGCGTACTACATCCACGAATTCGCCCACCAGGCCATCTTCCGCAACCCGGCGCTCAACGAGCGCTGGGGTACGCTGATGAGCTGGCTCAACGGCAGCTGCTACGCACGCTTCGGCGACCTGCGGCGAAAGCACATGCGCCATCACGTCGAGCGGGCCGACGTGATCACCTTCGATGCGCGCGGCTTTCTGCTGGCCGCGCCCTCCTGGCTGCGCCGAGGGGTGCTGGCGCTGGAGTGGGCCTACTTCCCAGCAGTCGAATTCCTGATGCGCGGCTTCGTGGTCGCGCTGCCGTTCAAGCCGGGCGGCTCCAACGCCACACGTGCTCGCATCGTCGGCATTGCCTTGCTGAGATTCGGCGCGTTCGCCGCGCTCGGCTGGTATTCGCCGAAAGCCTTGGTGCTGTATTTCATCGCCTACCTGGCGTTCGTCACGGTGCTGCGCTTCGCCGACTGTTTTCAGCACACCTACGACGCCTACCCGATCCTGGGTGACGCGCCGATCCCGAACGACAAGGTGCGTGACCGTGCCTACGAACAGGCCAACACCTTCAGCAACGTTGTCGGGCTCGACAGCTTCTGGCTGAACCTGCTGTGGCTGAACTTCGGGTATCACAACGCCCACCACGAACGACCCACCGTGCCCTGGCATCGCCTGCCGGCCTATCACCGCGAGCTCTATGGCGATGGCTACCGCCAGGTGGTGCCGGTGAGTCAACTGCTGAAGGCGTTTCACCGCCATCGCGTCACCCGCGTGCTCTCGGGCGATTACGGCGAGGTTCGCGATCCCGAGGTGCCCGGCCGTGCCGATGGCTTCGTCGGTGCGGTGGGCGTGTCGTTCCTGACGGCGGTCTGAGGTGACGGTCGACACGTCTTCGCGGTTCGGGCGGCGAACCGAGCCCTGTCACGGCCTGCAGGGCCTCACCGTGGTGTTGACCGGGGCAGCTGGTGGCATCGGTCGCGCGCTGGCACGTGCATTTGCCGGGCAAGGCGTCCGACTGGTGGTGACCGACCGTGACACGGCCACCCTCGACCGCCTGGTCGGCGAACTGGCCGACGCGCAGGATGTGACGCCGATCCCGGCCGACTTGAGCCGCGACACCGATCTGCAGGCCTTCGCCGCCGCCGTGCAGGCGAGCCACGGGCAGGTTGACGTGCTGGTCAACAACGCCGGCACCGAATACCCGACACCGCTCGCCGATGCAGCACCCGATGCGGCCGCGCGCTGGTCGGCGCTGATGCACAACAACGTCGACACCATGGTGCAACTGACCCGGGCGCTGCTGCCGTTGATGCCGCAAGGCGCCAGCGTGATCAACCAGTCATCGATCTGGGGCCTCACTGGTGTGGCTGACTTCTCTGCCTATGTGGCGAGCAAGCATGCGGTGATCGGTCTCACCCGTTCACTGGCCTGGGAGCTGGCGCCGCGCAGCATTCGCGTCAACGCGGTGTGTCCAGGCTGGATCCGCACCGACGCTGCCCTGCGCTCACTGACCAGCATGGCGGTCGCGCAGGGGCGCAGCGAAGCCGAGGTCGAACGAGAGATTCTTTCGCGACAGGCCAACCCGACGATGCTGGACGCAGCCGACATCGCCGGCGTGTTCCTGTTCCTGGCGAGCCGCGATGCGCGCTCGCTGACCGGCCAGGCCATCAGCGCCAGCCATGGGGAGGTAATGAACTGATGACCACCGAACAAGCGAACACCGAGGCCTTTCGCCTGAACCTGGCCGGCCATGTCGTGCTGGTCACGGGGGCTGCGACTGGCATCGGCCGAGCCACTGCACTGGCCTGTGGTCGTGCCGGCGCGGCGGTTGCGGTCAACCACCTCGGCCGCGCAGCCGAGGCCGAGGCCGTCGTGGCCCAGCTGACCGCGATCGGCGCCTCGGCGCGGGCCTTCGAGGCCGACGTGACCCAGTCCGCCGCGACGACAGCGATGGTCCGTGCGGTGGAGGAGGTATTCGGGCCGATTGACGGGCTGGTCAACAACGCCGGCATCCTGCAGGAAAAGCCCTTCCTCGACACGACCGAAGCCGACTGGGACCGCATGCTCGACACCGACCTGAAGTCGGTCTTCCTGATGTGCAAGGCGGTGCTGCCCGGCATGGTGGCCCGTGACAGCGGGGTGATCGTCAACATCGCCTCCGACCTCGGCGTGCTGGGCCGTGCGCAATTTGCGCCCTACTGTGCCGCCAAGGCCGGGGTCATCGGCCTGACGCGCTCTCTGGCCCGCGAGTTCGCGCCGAACATCCGCGTCAATGCGATCGCGCCGGGCGCGGTCTCCACCGCGATGGTGTCAACCGAACACATGAGCCCGGAATGGATAGCGAAGGAACTCGACATCCCCCAGCACCGCTTCGGCGAGCCCGATGAGATCGCTGCCACGGTGCTGTTCCTGCTGTCGGACCTGTCGCGCTTCTATTGCGGGCAATTGCTGAGCCCGAATGGCGGCTCCTTGATGGCCTGAGACTGCGACAACGCCAATGTCTCTCGTCACCACGCCCGTGATCGCGGCTGTGAAGCCGGCCTCCCCCGGGACCCGCGGACCAACGCTGGTGCTGTTGGCCTCGGCCTTTCTGTGGGGCCTGCTGTGGTTGCCGTTGAAGGGATTCGCTGACGCTGGCCTGTCGGGGCCTGTGTTGTCCTTGATTTGCTACGGCGTCCTCGGTGTGTGCGGCATCGGCGTCCTGTGGCGCGAACGCCGCGCCTGGCAAGCGCACGTTGTACTGCTGCTGTCGTTGATGGCGGTTGGCGGCTTTGCCAACAGCGCGTTCGTGCAGGCGCTGGTGATCGGCGATGTGGTGCGGGTGATGCTGCTGTTCTACCTCGCGCCGGTCTGGTCGGTGCTGGGCGGACGCGTGTTCCTCGGGGAGAAGATCGGCCGCCGCCGAGCGCTCGCAGTGGCATTGGCACTGGTTGGACTGTGGTTCGTGATCGGTGGCGATGCGGCCTGGTCCAAGCCCTTGGGCGCCGCAGACTGGCTGGCCTTGACAGCAGGCCTGGCCTTTGCTGGTAACAACCTGATCGCGCGCGCCGCACAAGCGATCCCGATGCTGTCGAAAACAGCGGTGGTTTTCCTGGGCAGCGGGATCGTGTCTGCTATCACGGTGCTGCTGACCGGAGACGTCGTGCCGGTGATCAGTGCCCCGCTCGCGCTGGGCCTCGCCGCCTATGCCTTCATCTGGCTGGTGCTGGCGACAGCCACCTGGCAGTACGGTGTGACCCACCTCGAATCCGGCCGCGCGGGCGTGATCCTGACCGTCGAGCTGCTGGTGGCTGTGGTTTCGGCCGTGATTCTGGGCGATGAGTCGTTGCGGCCGCTTGAATGGGCTGGTGGCGTGCTGATTGCTGTTGCCGCATTGATCGAAGCCACCGATCCGAACGATTCCACACCCAAGGAGAAGATTGCATGAGCACTGTCTGGATGAACCAGTTGTCGTGGGTCGACTATGAGGCGCGCATCAAGCAGGACCAGCCGGCGATCCTTTTGCCGGTCGGCGCGCTCGAACAGCACGGCCCCCACCTGCCGCTGGGCACCGACGGCCTGCTGTCCGCGGCGGTCGCCGCCGATGCCGCCGCGCGCATCGGCGCGCTGGTCGCACCGACGCTGTCGTACGGCTACAAGTCGCAGCCGAAGTGCGGCGGTGGCCAGCACTTCTGCGGCACCACCAGCGTCGACGCGGCGACCTTGATCGGTTCGGTGCGTGACGCGGTACGCGAGTTCGCAAGGCACGGCGCCACCAAGCTGGTGTTCGTCAACGGCCACTACGAGAACCAGTGGTTCCTGACCGAAGGCATCGACCTCGGCCTGCGCGATCTGGGCGAGCGCTCGGCATTGCAGGTGATGCGCCTCGAGTACTGGGACTTCCTGTCGGAGGCCACGCTGGCCAGCGTGTTCCCCGACGGCTTCCCCGGCTTCGCACTGGAACATGCGGCGGTCATCGAGACCTCGATGATGCTGCACTACCACCCGAGCCTGGTGCGGCTGGACCTGATCCCCGACGAGCCACCGGCCGACTTCCCGCCGTATGACGTGTACCCGACGCGCAAACACTGGGTGCCGCTGTCGGGTGTGCTGTCGTCGGCGCGCGGGTCCAGCGCCGAGAAGGGCTCCGCGATGGCGGCCGAACTCTCGACCCGCATTGCCGCGGCCATCACCCACGAGTTCGGCTGATACCGGGGCCCGATGTTCGACGCGTCCCGCACCGCGCTGCTGGTGATCGACCTGCAGCGCGATTTCCTCGACCCGCGCGGCTACGCGGCGCAGGCGGGTGTCGACGTGTCTCGGCTGCGCGCCACGCTTCCCCCGACGTGCGCCCTGATCGATGCAGCGCGCGCGGCCGGGCTGCACATCGCCTACACCCGCGAAGGCCACCGGCCCGACCTGTCCGACTGCCCACCGGCCAAGCTGGAGCGCAGCCGCCACGCAGGCGCCGAGATCGGCTCGACCGGGCCGCTGGGCCGCCTGCTGGTGCGTGGCGAACCGGGCCACGGGCTGGTCGACGAACTGCAGCCGCGCGCCGATGAGCCGGTCATCGACAAGCCTGGCTACAGCGCCTTCCACCAGACCGATCTCGACCAGATCCTGCGCGGTTGGAGCACCGACACGGTCATCGTCTGTGGCGTCACTACCGAGGTCTGCGTGCACACCACGCTGCGCGCGGCGACCGACCACGGCCTGCGTTGCATCACGGTCAGCGACGCCTGTGCGGCCTCTGATCCGGCGCTGCAGCAACCGGCGCTGGCGATGATTGCGGTCGAGGGCGGCATCTTCGGTACGGTGATCGACAGCACCACACTGATTGCGCAGCTGCGGCCCATCAGCGAAAAGGAGACTCCATGACACAGGTTCGCAAACTCTGGCCATTGCTGACCGCGACTCATCGGTACGACAAATCGATCTCGACCTGGCAGCGTGGACGCGGCCAGCAGATCGAGGCGCCGATCCTCGCGTACCTGATCGAGACCGCGAACGGCCGCATCCTGTACGACGTGGGCTGCGACCACACGAAGATCGCCGACCCGGTCGCCCGCGATCGTCATTACAACCCGGCGACCTTCGAATTTGGCGCGCCGGACATGCGCGACGAGCAGCGTATTCCGCAGCATCTGTCGCGGCTCGGTCTGACGCCGGCCGATGTCGACGTGATCTTCATCGGCCACCTGCATTTCGACCATGCCGGCGGGCTGCGCGAGCTGCGACGCTGCGGCTGCGGTGCCGAAATCCATGTGCAGCGTGACGAGATGGAGGTGGCACTCAGCGGCGCGGACCCGGCAGTGTTCCCCGATGACCTGATCGACGACGTTGGCGCGCCGCTGCAGTTTCGATTGCACGCGGGTGAGTACAGCGTCGTGCCCGGCGTGCAGGCGGTGGCAACGCCCGGCCACACCATCGGCCACATGTCGATGTGGATCGAGATGCCGAAAGGCCCACCGGTCCTGCTGGCCGGCGATGCGGCCGATCTGCAGGAAAACATCGATGACGAGGTCGCGCCCGGCACGCTGTGGCAGGGCCGCGAGGCGCAGGCCATTGCCAGTATCCGCAAGCTGAAGGCGCTGGCCGCCGACACCGGCGCCTGGCTGTGGCCGAATCACGACTTTCCGTTCTTCCGCTCGCTGCCGGCGTTTCCGCAGTTCGTGGCGTGAGCACCGGCGACCTGGTACCCGACGTTCCCGAGCGCTACCGCGGCGTGTGGCGGCGCACGCTGCTGGAAACGCCGGAGGGGTCGGACACCACCACCTGGGTGCACTGGCTGCAGACCGCGCGCTGGCACGCCGACCTGCGTGTGCCCGCCGAAGGCGAAGTGGGCCGGGCGGCGAGCGGGCTGGCCACGATGAGCACTGAACAGTGCCTCGCGCTGGCGCAGCAAAAGGGCTTCTTCGGTCGTACCGAGGTGCTAGCGCAGGTACCACGCGATGTGTGTACCTGGCACCGCCGACTCGACCTGCATCCGCCAGGGCTGACGCCCGATGCCGGCTGGATGGAATTCGAAAGTGACGACTGCGTCATCGAGACTGGGGTGCATGGCGTCTACCGCGAAGTGTGGGAACGCGTACCAGGCTCGACCGGGCGTACCCTGGTGCTGGCCGACACCGATGCACAGCCGGGTGACGAAGCCAAGATGCTTGCGACCGCGCGCGCCTTCCTGCTGCTGGCCGGTGAGTACTTGATGCGCGTCCGACCGCGGCGGGTCGGCTGGCCACACGGCACCGTTCCCGGCGACACGTTGGGCACCCTGCTCGCTCGACATCCGGCGTCTGCCACCACGCTGCTCGACTTCGAGATCTCGTATGGGCGGCTGCACAACGGTGCCTGGCACATCGAGCGATCCAGCCTTCCCGAGTTCGAGGGTCGCACCGAAGCGATGCACTGGCAGCGCCTCGATGACACCCGCGCCGAGGTCCACAGCGCTGCGGGCAGTTCGGTTTGGTGCGTTCTAGGTTGACACCGTTACTGGCGCACACTTCAGCATGTCGCTGCACGCCCTGAAGGCGCGCCGTGATCTTGCCCTTGAGTGAAATCATCGCACTGGCGATGCCGTGGCGCCGCGGCGTCGGGCGGTGCACCAACGCCTGTTATCCCTGTTTCAGGATCTGCCCATGATCGTTCGCATCGAAATCGACGCCCCACCTGGAGGCCTGTTCGACTATCGGGTCACCGACGAAGGGCAGACGCTGTACGCCGATGCCGAACTGCCCTCGCTCGCCGACGCGCTGGTCGCGGCGGTAGAAGGCTTGGCGCCCGAGGTCGCGGGCGCCGAGGTCTGGTTCCGAGGCGTGGTGTCGGGCACCTACCCGCTGCACGTCATCGGCGCCAACCACGCGCAGATCGCCACGCATGCGGCCAACACCACCGCGGCGATCCTCGAAGCCTTGTCAGCATCCGACTGAGGCGTCTGTTCGCAGCATGATGCGATTTCTGAAGTCCCGTTGCTCACTGGGCGCAGCGATCACCGTGATGCTGCTGCTCTGCGTCGCCGGAGCCACGCCTGCGCAGGCCCCACCCCCGCTGGGCGAGTTGACGCTGTATGGCGTGCGCCTCAAGGGCGCTTCCGCGGAGAGCTTCATCACGGCAGCGCTCAAGGCAGGCGCGACGCCTCTGGCGCAGCGCACCGATGAGCCACCGAGCTTCGACACCCGAGCCGCAGGGGTGCCTGCCCTGCAGCGCCTGACGGTGTTGAGCGATGCGACCGGGCTGGTCAGCGCCCAGTTCGTCATCAAGCCCTACGGCCAGGAAAACGAGGCGCTGCGTCAGTTGCTGGTCAGCAAGTACGGCCTGCCAAACATGGCCGACGGTGCCCGCCGTCCTTTCCCCACATTCGCCGCCCGGTTTGCACCTCGCGGTACCTTCGACTGGGATTTCGCCAGCGGCATGAAGCTGGTCTATCGCCAGCCGGCCCTCGGCGATGCCACGCTGTCTTACACCGACGTCGAGCGGGTGCGACGTCTGTCAGCCACCTCAGCGCTGCCTGGCGCCTCGGGTGCGGCATCCTTGGTCAACCGCTTCTGAATCAGGGGCAGCGGCTGTAGAGTCCGCACCATGATGAACGCCACGCCGCTGTTCCTCGACAAGCTGACAGGCTTGCATCACCGGGCGTATTTTCTGGATCGTCTCAGCGAAGCTGCCGAGACCGCACAGACGGAACAGCGAGCACTGGCGCTGCTGCTGGTCGATCTTGACAACCTGTTCCTGATCAACCTGGAGCGCGGCCGCGACAGCGGAGACCGAGCATTGGTCGCGCTGGCCATGACGCTGCAGCGATCGGCGCGCGCAGGCGACACGCTGGCGCGGCTCGGTGGTGACCAGTTTGCGCTGCTGCTGCCGGGAACCTTGTTGGCCACCGCCACACAGTTCGCCTGTGGCATCCGCAGCCTGATCGGCCGGGCGCACGATGTGCATCCGGACATTGGCACGATCGACGTCTGCATCGGCGTGGCCGAACGTCCCGACCGCGGGCCCTGGTGTGCGCACGACCTGCTGACGTTGGCCGACCTGCGCCTCAATTCGGCCAAACGCTCGCGCCAATGGCCAGGGGCGACGCAGCAGGTGTGGGCCGGACCGCCCGATCTGCCAGACGACGACGGCGACTGAGGCGTTTCGGGGGTTTGAACAGCCTCAGTGTGCGAGCGTGAGCTGCCAACGGGCCATCGCCGCTTCGCTGATCTCGCTCGCTCGCACCAGGTCACTGAGGAAGATGTGCGCGGCCTGGTCGATGCACTGTTGAAGCTCGATCGAATCGGCGTAGATGTGATGCGCGGGGTTGATCATCAATGTCGGCAAGGCAGTGCGCTTGAGCAGGATGGCCTGGATGTGGCGACAAATGACGTACTCGAAGACGAAGGCCTGGTCGATGTCCACTTTCGCAGCCACGGCAAAAACGATCTGCTCGAGTTTCATGAAGGCTCCTGTCGAGAGTGTTGGGCTCAAATCGCTGCGGCAGCGGCCGCCATGACAGGGATATCGGCCGCGACGTCTCGCTTGTGAGGGCATTCCGCACGAAAGCGTCTGTGCGATGGGTTGCGATTGAGGCGACACCCCTGCCGGTTCGCCCAGCGCGCCCTGCAGTGGCATGTCGTTCGCTGAGGTCGAACCGGACCAGGTTCAGGTGGTGATCACCCGTGCCATCAACGTGCCGCGCAAGGCATTGCACACCATCATGGCTTCGGCGCGCGCCAGGTCGCCGGCGCTCAGGCTGCGCTCTGTGGCCTGCCATTGCGGATCGGCCAGCACCAGGCTGCGCATCACGCCGGGCAGGGCGCCATCAGTGACCGGCGGCGTGTACCAGCGACCGGCCAACTTCAGGAACACCGAGGTGCGCCCACCCTCGACCAGGCGCCCATCCTCGGTAAAGAACAGGCTGTCGAAGGCACCAGCGTGCTCGGCGGCGCGAACGCCCTCGTCGTAGTGCTGACGCAGCGTGGTCTTGTGGGCGGACAGCGGTTGCGCGTTCGGCAGGCGATGCTCGGCGATCAGCACTGAAACGACTGCGCGCTCTGTGCTGGGCGGCGAGTCGTTCAGCGCGGCGTGTGTCAGTTGCAGGCGGCCGTCGTGGGCCAGCGACAGCCGCAGGCGGTGGTGCTCGTGCGTGTCATCGGCCAAGCGGCTCAGCTGCGAATCGACCAGGCGCACAGCGATGTCGCGATCGAAGGCGAAACCCAGCGCCCGTGCGCTGCTGCCAAGCCGTGCCAGGTGCAAGGCGAGGTGTTCGACGCCCTGACCCCGGGTGGCTCGCATCGTCTCGAACAGCTCGAAGCCCGGTGGCACCGCGGTCAGGAAGCGGGCTTTCAGGAGGCACTCCTCGAATTCCTCGTCGGCCCTGCTGTCCAGCACGATGCCCGCACCGATGCCCAGCCGCGCCGGGCGCAGGCCAAGTACCTCGGCGCCGAGCGTGACGGTGCGGATCGCCACCGACAGGCAGAAGTCGCCCAGTCGCGCATCGCCACGCGGCGCATCCAGCCAGCCGATCGTGCCGCAGTACAGCCCGCGTGGGCTCGACTCGAGGCGGGCGATCCAGTCCATCGTGTGGTGCTTGGGCGCGCCGGTGATCGAGCCGCAGGGGAATACCGCGCGCAGCAGCGCCGGAAAATCCACCTCGGGTCGCACGCGCGCCTGCACCGTCGAGGTCATCTGGAACACCGTCGAGTACGGCTCGATCGCGAACAGATCCGGCACTTGCACCGAACCGGTCTGCGCAATGCGGCCGAGGTCGTTGCGCAGCAGGTCGACGATCATCAGGTTCTCGGCCCGGTTCTTCACATCGAGCGACAGGTGACGTGCGGTCTCACTGTCGGCTTCGGGCGTGAAAGTGCGAGACGCGGTGCCCTTCATCGGCCGCGCGGTCAGCAACCCGTTGTCATGCCGCAGGAACAACTCGGGCGAGCACGACAGCACATGCGTGGTCTCGTCATCGAACGAGTGTTCAGCCGCAGCGTTCGAAAGCTGGATGTAGGCGCCGAAGGCCACCGGTTGAAGTGCCCGCAAACGGCGATACATCTGCACGGGCGAGCCGTAAGCCTTCCCGTGCAGCCGGTAGCTGTAGTTGACCTGATAGGTCTCGCCAGCGCGAATGGCCTCGTGAATGCGATGGATCGCCTGGGTGAAGGCGTGCTTGTCGACGCTTGCTTCCAGATTCATCACACCGGCGGCATCGCGCATGCCGGAGTCGCCAGCGAACTCCGCGTCAAGATCACCCAGCCACTGGTCGGCCTCGGCCTTGGACAGCTTCGCGCAGTCGGCGAACATCAGCACCCTCAGCGCCGATCTGTCACCCGTGGTCAAGGCCTGGTGGCCTGCTCGCAGCAGCTTCGCGCCCCACTCGTAATCGGCCAGCAGCAGCGCATGAAGTCCTCGGCTCAGATCGGCATCGACGGCGCCCCAAGTTTCCGCCAGCGTGGCGGGATCGGTGCATCGGTGCTCACGCACGAAACCGCTGTAGGCGCGGCTGGTGGGTCGCTCGTCTGAGGCGTCGCGGTCGTCGAGCAGCGCGACGCAGCGAAGCCCGCCTTGCTGCGCGGCCATCGGGGCGGCCGTCGGCACGTTCAGTGCGCCGCTGTCGCCAGCGCTCGATCCAGCAGATCGATCATGGACTGCATCATGGTCTGGTGCGTCGCCCAATGCTCGCGGGCCATCTGACGGTGGCGCAGCGAGGCGTCGACGTCGCCCAGCGCTGCGAACACCTGGTCGAGCCGCCCGCAGGCGATGGCCAGGTCTTCCATGTACATGCCCGGGTCGATCAAGGCGGCAGCGGCGTTCGCGTCCGTGCGAGCACCGTTCGCGTCACCGGTGTGAAAGCGGCACCAGGCCTGGTCGGCCAGATGCACCGCCCGCATGTGCGCCAGACCCTGCCGCTCCGCTTCGGCCAGGTGAGTTTCGTACAGGGCGAGGGCCTGCGCATGCTGACCGTCCGCGGAATACAGCTGTGCGCGCAGCGAGCAGAGGAAGCTGTTCTGGGGTGCCGACCCGATCCATTGGTCGAAGTTGAAAGATGCATCGAGCCAGGCCCGTGCACGGCGGGCTTCGGCCGTGTCGACGCTGCCGAAGATTGACGCCCGCGACGCATGGTTGCTGCGGTGACACGCCATCATGAAGGTGACGATGCTGAGCAGCGCTTCGTCGGCATCGGCCACCGCATGCTCGCGGGCGCGGGTGTACCAGGGCTGCGCGAGATCGAGGCGATTGGCCCAGTGGTAGCCGGAAGCGGCCACCAGTGAGGCGCGGGCCCGCGCGGCATGGTGATCCGGCTCAGCCAGTTGCAGGGCCAGCGTCAGGTACTTCGCCATGTCATCGAAGTCGTCCTGCATGTACCCGAGGTGCGCGAGCCAGGCCGCGCTCAGTGCCTGCAAGGGCTTCAGCCGGGCTGCGGCGCTCAGTGCCTGGGCGCGCCGCATCTTGTCGCGCCCGACCGAGAGGCGGCCGCTGTACTGCTCGATCCAGGCCTCGACGATGCAGATCCACACGGTGACCACCGCCTCCGGTCGCTCGGCGAAGTCGCGCCTGAGGGTCTGCAACTCGGCATTGGCTTCGTCCAGCTTGCCCTGCCGAGCCAGCAGGCCTGCCCGTTCGGCCCGCACGCAGGCCGCATCGATCGGATGCCTGGAGGCAGCCAGCGCGGCATCGAGCCGCGCCATCATCGGGGACGCGAGGGGTTTCATCGGGTCAGGCGTTGCAGGGCTTCCCGGTAAGTCGCCGCAGTGTGTTCGACCACCGATGCCGGCAGCGCCGGTGCCGGCGGCTGCTTGTTCCAGGGCGTTCCAGCGACGACCACTTGTTCCAGCCAGTCGCGCACGAACTGCTTGTCGTAGCTCGGCGGGTTGAGGCCATCGCGCAAGGCGGCCTGGTAGCCCTCGAGTGGCCAGAAGCGCGAGGAATCGGGCGTCAGCACTTCGTCCATCAGTGTCAGCGTGCCGTCGGCATCGAGGCCGAACTCGAACTTGGTGTCGGCAATGATGATGCCCTTGGTCAGCGCATAGGCGGCGGCCGTCTGGTACAGCGCGATGGCCACCTCGCGCACCTGCGCGGCCAGTGGCGCGCCGATGATTTCGGCCATGCGCTCGAAGGAGATGTTCTCGTCGTGGTCGCCCATCTCGGCCTTGGTTGCAGGCGTGAAGATCGGTTGTGGCAACTTGGACGCGTTGACGAGTCCATCGGGCAGCGCCACGCCACACACCGATCTGCTTTGCTGGTATTCCTTCCAGCCGCTGCCCGCCAGATAGCCGCGCACCACGGCCTCGACGGGAAGCGGCTTGAGGCGCTTGACCAGCATCGACCGGCCGACCACCTGGGCACGCTCATCAGCGGCCACGACACCCTCGGGCGCTTCCCCGGTCAGGTGGTTGGGCACGATGCCCTTGAGCTTCTCGAACCAGAATAGCGCCATCTCGGTCAGCAGCTGGCCCTTGCCCGGGATGGGCTCGCCCATCACCACGTCGAAGGCGCTGAGGCGATCGCTGGCGATCATCAGCAGCCGATCAGCGCCGACGGCGTAGTTGTCGCGGACCTTCCCCCGCGCCAGCAAGGGCAGGCTGTGCAGGCGGCTTTCGAGCAAGGCTTGTGTCATGGCGAGGCGGCTCAGTCGATGTGCTCAGAAGGCATCAGACCACGGTCTGAGCGAGCTCGCCCTTCGCGTAGCGCTGCGCAATGACCTGCAGCGACTCCGGCTTGATCTTCGGACCCTGGCCTTCGCAGCCGAACTCCAGGTAACGCGCCTTGCAGACCAGATAGGCTGCCTCACGTGCCGGCTTCAGCCATTCGCGGGCGTCGAACTTGTCCGGGTTCTCGGCGAGGAACTTGCGTACCGCGCCCGTCATCGCCAGGCGGATGTCGGTGTCGATGTTGATCTTGCGCACACCGTGCTTGATGGCTTCCTGGATCTCTTCGACTGGCACGCCGAAAGTTTCCTTCATCTTGCCGCCGTACTGGTTGATGATGGCCAACAGCTCCGGCGGCACGCTGGAGGACCCATGCATCACCAGGTGGGTGTTCGGAATGCGCTTGTGGATCTCCTTCACGCGGCCGATGGCCAGGATGTCGCCGGTGGGCTTGCGGCTGAACTTGTAGGCGCCGTGGCTGGTGCCGATCGCGATGGCCAGCGCGTCGAGTTGCGTGGCCTTCACGAAGACGGTGGCTTCTTCGGGGTCGGTCAGCATCTGGCTGTGGTCCAGCTTGCCGACCGCGCCAACACCGTCTTCCTCGCCGGCATCGCCGGTCTCGAGGTTGCCCAGGCAGCCGAGTTCTCCCTCGACGGTGACGCCCACCGCATGCGCCATGTCGACGACCTTGCGCGTGACCTGCATGTTGTAGTCGAAGCTCGAGGGCGTCTTGCCGTCTTCCATCAGCGAGCCGTCCATCATCACCGAGCCGAAGCCCAGGTTGATCGCGCCTTCGCAGATCTTGACACTGGTGCCGTGGTCCTGGTGCATCACCAGGGGAACCTGCGGGTAGGCTTCGGTGGCAGCCTGGATCAGGTGCTTGATGAAGGGCTCGCCGGCGTACTTGCGGGCGCCTGCGCTGGCCTGCAGGATGACGGGCGCACCGACCTCGTGGGCGGCCTGCATCACGGCCTGCACCTGTTCGAGGTTGTTCACATTGAAAGCCGGAATGCCGTAACAGTGCTCGGCAGCATGATCGAGCAACTGGCGCATCGAGACGAGAGGCATGGTGTGACCCAGTCGTAGTGAAAAAAAGCTTTCAACGGCCGGGCCGGGCGCCGGTGTGGGTTCGGCAGGACCTGACCCGGAATGCGCTGTAACCCCGCCGCAACTGCCAAAGATTTTAGCGGCCAGTCCTGGCGGCGATATACCCAGCCTTTACCCCGTTTTTCAGCCTCAAGTCACAGGCGGATTGTTTGACACTGCGCAAAAGGCGGCGCGTAGGCGCTGCCCAACGAAGGCAATCCAGATGGCCAAGCACGACCTACCTGCCATTACCCAGTGGATCACCACCGCCGCGCGCGAGCATGGCGAACGCCTGCCCGAACACGTGATGGAGCGGCTGGGTCTCAGCCGACGCTCGGCACTGGCCTTGCTGAACAAGCTGGTGGGCGCGCAGTGGCTGGTGCGCGATGGCAAGAGACGCAAGACCCCGTACCGCCCCGGCGCCTTGAAGCAGGTGGTGCAGCGCTATGCACTGGACGGCCTGCAGGAAGACCTGCCCTGGCAGCGCGACTTCGCACTGCACTTCGAACTGCCTGCGAACGTGGCGCGCATGGCCCAGCATGCCTTCAGCGAACTGCTGAACAACGCCATCGACCACAGCGGTGGCAGCCAGGTCACTGTGTCGCTGCGGCAGACCGCGATGCACCTCCAACTACTGGTGTCCGACGACGGCTGCGGCGTCTTCAATCGCATCCAGCAGAACTTCGACATCGCCGACCCCACGCTGGCCATGTTGGAGCTGAGCAAGGGCAAGCTGACCAGTTCACCCGACGCCCACAGCGGCCACGGCCTGTTCTTCACCTCACGGCTGGCCGATGTCTTCGACCTGCATGCCAACCGCCGCGCCTTCCAGTACCGCGGCTGGGACCGCCGCAGCTGGCACACCACCAAGGCCATGCCGCGCGATGGCACGTCCATCTACCTGGCGGTCAACCTCGACACCGAACGCACGCTGGACAGCGTGCTGAAGGCCCACAGCGTGAAAGGCGACCGCTACACCTTCGAAACAACCAGCGTGCCGCTGCAGCTGATGACGGGTCTGCACACCGGCCTGGAGTCCCGAGCCCAGGCCAAGCGTGTGGCCTCGCGGCTGCAGCGCTTCCGCCGCGCCGAGATCGACTTCTCAGGCATCCAGGACGTGGGCCATGGCTTCGCCGACGAGCTGTTTCGCGTCTTCTCGCGCCAGAACGTGGGCGTGGAGATCGTGCCAGTGGGCATGGCGCCACGCGTGGCGGCGATGATCGCCAGCGTGCGCGAAGCGGCCGCCGAGACAGCCTGAACCGGGCGACGCACGCGCCTCAGGCGACGCGGCAGACCTTCAGCATGTTGGTGCCGCCGGGGTAGCCCATCGGCTCGCCCACGGTAATGGCGTAGGTGTCGCCCGGCTTGAGCACACCCTGCTCGACCAGCAAGGCTTCGGCGCAGGCCAGCGCCTGGTCGCGGTCGGTGAAGTTGGGCATCAGCAGCGGGCGCACATTGCGGTACAGCGCCATCTTGCGCTGGCTCGTGACCTTTGAGGTCAGGCCGTAGATGGGCACATGGACCTTGTGACGGCTCATCCACAGCGCGGTCGAGCCGGATTCGGTCAGCGCCAGGATCGCCTTGCAGCCCAGGTGATGCGCGGTGAACAGCGCGGCCATCGCGATCGACTGGTCGATGCGGCCGAACAGCTTGTTGGTGAAGCCGGCGTCGAGCGAGATCTCCTCGGCGCGCTCGGCTTCGATGCAGATCGACGCCATCATCTCGACCGTCTCGACCGGGTACCTGCCCGCGGCCGTCTCGGCGCTGAGCATCACTGCGTCGGTGCCGTCGAGCACCGCGTTCGCCACATCGCTGACCTCGGCGCGCGTGGGCACCGGGTTGACGATCATCGACTCCATCATCTGCGTCGCGGTGATGACAATGCGGTCGAGTTCGCGCGCCATCTTGATCATCTTCTTCTGCAGCGCCGGAACCGTCGCGTTGCCAACCTCCACCGCGAGATCGCCGCGCGCCACCATGATGCCGTCGCTCGCCTTCAGGATGCTTTCCAGCACCGGAATCGCCTCGCTGCGTTCGATCTTCGCGATCAGCGCCGCCTTGTGCTTGCAGGGCTCACCAGCCAGGTTGGCGAGCTGGCGCGCCATTTCCATGTCGGTGGCGCTTTTCGGAAAGCTCACCGCCAGGTACTCGCACTGGAAGCTCATCGCGGTCTTGATGTCCTCCATGTCCTTGGCCGTCAGGGCCGGCGCGGTGAGGCCGCCCCCGGCCTTGTTGATGCCCTTGTTGTTCGACAGCTCGCCGCCGATCACCACCGTGGTGTGCACCTCGGCGCCGCGCACCGCATCGACGGTGAGCTTCAGCAGCCCGTCGTTGAGCAGCAGCGTGTCGCCCGGGCGCACGTCACGGGGCAGCTCCTTGTAGTCCAGACCGACCCGCTCATTCGTGCCGAGCGCGGTGGTCTCGCCATCGAGGATGAACGCCTGTCCGGCCTCGAGCATCGTCTTGCCGCCCTCGAACTTGCCGACGCGGATCTTCGGACCCTGCAGGTCGGCCATCAGGGCGACTTCCTTGCCGACCCGCTTCGCCACCTCGCGCACCAGCGCCGCCCGGTCGATGTGGTCCTGCGCGCTGCCGTGCGAGAAGTTCAGCCGCATCACGTCGACGCCGGCGCGGATCATTCGCTCGAGCACCTCCGCTGAGCTGGAAGCTGGTCCGAGCGTGGCGACGATCTTGGTGGCACGCAGCATGGTCTGATCTTCGCGGGGGCGCCAGGCTGTGTGTTTCGGGATCGCTGGCCGCTCAGGCCGATGCGTCTTGCGCGCGCTGCTCGAGGATATCGATCGCGGGCAGTACCTTGCCTTCGAGCATTTCGAGGAAGGCGCCGCCGCCGGTGCAGATGTAGCCGACGCCGCGCTCGACGCCGAACTTCGCGATCGCAGCCAGGGTGTCACCGCCACCAGCGATGCTGAATGCGCTCGAAGCGGCAATCGCGTGGGCGATGGCTTCGGTGCCATGCGAGAAGGCCTCGAACTCGAACACGCCGACCGGCCCGTTCCAGACGATCGTGCCTGCCGACTTCAGCTTCTCGGCCAGGGCCGCAGCGGTCTTGGGACCGATGTCGAGGATCAGGTCGTCGGCAGCCACGTCGGTTGACGCCTTCGTCGTGGCCGGAGCGTCGGCCGCGAAGGTCTTCGCGGTGACCACATCGACCGGGATCGGTACTTCTGCACCACGCGCCTTCATCGAATCCATCACCGCCCGGGCCTTGTCGACCAGGTCGGCTTCGGCCAATGACTTGCCGATCGGCAGGCCAGCGGCCAGCATGAAGGTGTTGGCGATGCCGCCGCCGACGATCAGCCCGTCGACCTTGGCCGACAGCGCCTCGAGGATCGTCAGCTTGGTGCTCACCTTGCTGCCGCCGACGATCGCGATCAGCGGCCGTTTCGGTGCGGCGAGCACCTTCGTGATGGCATCTGCCTCGCCCGCCAGCAGCGGGCCTGCGCAGGCGATGCGTGCGTACTTCGCGATGCCGTGTGTGGAGGCCTGCGCGCGGTGCGCGGCGCCGAACGCATCGTTGACATAGATGTCGCACAGCGCCGCCATCTTGCGGCTCAGCGCGTCTTCGTTCTTGGCCTCACCGACATTCAAACGGCAGTTCTCCAGCAGCACCAGCTCGCCAGAGGCCAGCGCACGGCCGTCCACAGTCACCCCATCGACCCAGTCCTTGATCAGCGGCACCGGGCGGCCCAGCAGTTCACTGACATGCGCGGCGATCGGTGCCAGCGAGTCTTCGGCGGTCCAGTGGCCTTCTTTCGGCCGTCCCAGGTGCGAGGTGACCATCACCGACGCGCCGGCCTTCAGCGCAGCCTCGATGCAGGGCAGCGATGCGCGGATGCGGGTGTCGTCGGTGATGCGGCCAGCATCGTCCTGTGGCACGTTGAAATCGACGCGGATGAAAACCCGCTGGCCCGCGACGCGGTTCGCGGCGATGAGATCGGTGAATCGAATGGCTTTCATGGGGGGTGATGGCTCTGGTAGCGGCTTGAGTCTAAGGTGGACTGTGGCTGCTGGGTAGCTCACCAGCCGAACATCAGCCGCAATGGCAGATAGGCTGCGAGCCCCGCCAGCAGCGGCCCGAGCACGCCGGGTCGCCAGGCGTACCAGAGCGTGGTCACCAGCGTGGCCGGCAGTCGGGCGTCCTGCCAGGTGCTGATCAGTTGGCCTTGCGTCATCACGATCTCCGGAACGATGACGGCCGACAACGCGGCCAGCGGAGCGACCTTCAAGCCGCGCTGCAGCCAGTCGGGAATCGGCACCTCGCGCTCGGGAAACAGGAAGAACCCTCGCGAGACGATGGTGATGATCGCCAGCCCGACGATGGTCAGTGCGGTGTAGGCGGTTTCGGTCATCGGGTGTGCCTTCAGCTCGGCCGTTGCAGGCGCCGCGCCGCGTTCTGACCCTGCTCGATGAGCAGCCCCGCCGCCACGGCCGCCACGATGGCGACGATGATGTTGAGTTTCAACGGCAGCGCAAACGCCGCGACCGCAGCGCTGCCGGCGACCCCGCAGACCACCCAGGAGCCGCGGTCGGACAACAGGCTGCAGGTGATGCCGATCATCGCCAGCGTCCCGGCAAAGCCCAGGCCCCAGGCCTCTGGGATCACGTTGGCCAGTGCGATCCCTATCAGCGATGGCACCTGCCATGCCACCCACAACAGCAGCGCGCCGCCGACGAAGTAGGGCAACTGCCCGGGCGCTCGGCTCGGACCGTTTTCATCGGCCGGGTAGGCGCGCTGGAAACCGATCAGGCTCAGATCCACCGCCAGGTAGCCGAGCAGCAGTCGGTAGCGCCGGGGCACATGTGCAAACACCGAGCGCCAGTGGGCGCTGTAGATCACGAAGCGCAGGTTGACGCAGAAACCCGCCGCCCAGATCACCCACATCGGCGCCCCGGCCGCCAGCAAGGGCAGTGCCGCGAGCTGGGCGCTGCCGGCATACACAAGAAGCGTCATCAGCGCCGCCATCGGCACGCTGAGGCCGCCCTTGACCATCGCCACGCCGGTGACCAGCCCCCAGGCGCCGATGCCGGCCGCCAGGCCGCGCATCTCGCGCGCGCCGCGGCGGAAGTCGGGGTCGTCAAGCAGCGACCGGATGGCGTAGGGCATGGAACGATTGTGCGGGCTCGAGCTGCGCCGCAGGGAAGGGGCTGCTGACGTGGCCCCGGGCCACGTTCGACATGGCTCGCGCTGTACCCGCGAGCCCTGGGCCCTCACTGGGCTGCCGGCTCCTTGGCGTCCTTGGGCGCTTTCGCGGTCTGGGTGGCTGACGCGGGTGCTTCAGCTGCCGGTTTCTTGCCGCCCGCGCTTTGCACCGGATCCTCGAGCTCCGGCGATACCGCGTCGATCTTGTTCTCTCGCATGTAGTCGTTCATCTCGCGCCAGCCGGCGAAGACCGCCGCCTTGTCGGCTTTCTTGTTCAGCGAGTAGCAGTCCTCGATGGCCCGGCCGGCATGGCGGCAGGCGCCCCCGATGGCGGAGCCTTCGGCAGCGCGGGCCGCGGCGATCTTTTCGGGCGACTCGATGCCCAACTGGTCGCAGCCAGCCAGTGGCAGTGCGACGACGGCAATCAGGGCAGACAGGACTAAGCGCGACATGGTGAACTCGGCAGGGCGAAGAAACTCTTCGGTGTTGATCGTTCTATCGACCACGCGGGCAGCGACTTGAGCCAGAACTGGCCTGTGTTTGCCTGCTGTTTCTGCGACTGAGGTCACCGATGACAGAATGACAAGCCCCGTCGCGGCAGTGGCCCCGACGGCCCCTCGCTCAACCCACGCTGCCGTGCCCCTACACACCAACAACGACCTCGCCTCCGGGATGCCGGCCCTCCGCAGGGTTGCGCCGGCGGACGCTGCGCAGCCGATGGATGTGATCTTCATCGAGGGCTACACCGGGCAAACGGTGATCGGCATCCACGACGCCGAACTGCACCGCCCGCAGACCATCGTGGTCGATCTGCACGCCGGCTTGCCCCGAGCCAAGGCCTGCGAGACCGACCGCATCGCCGACACCATCGACTACGGTGCGGTGCATGAACGGCTGGCCGCTTTGTACCGCGATCACCACTTGGTGCTGCTGGAGTCGTTCGCGGAGACGATTGCCCACATGCTGATCGTTGATTTCGGTGCCGCCTGGGTGCGCGTCAAGGCGGTCAAGCCGAAAAAGTTTCCCGATGTGGAGGCCGTGGGCGTCGTCATCGAGCGGCGCGCGCACGCCTGATCGCTGGCTCAGCCCGCCGTGAACGGCTGGGACACCGAGCTTTTGCGTGCGAGCACCTCGGCGGCGGTGGGCGAGCCCGTCACGGCACGCTGGATGGCTTCCTTGGTCGCGAGGTGGTTGTAGTCCTGGATCTTCCGGTCGTCTTCTGCCAGCCAGTGGATGAACACACTGACGCAGATGAACAGGTTGTCGGCTTCGGCCAGGGGAATCGTGCCGTCCTCGACCGAGTCGGCGACAGCCATTGCGATGCCGCGCTGCGCCGGGCCGAACATCTGCACGGCCTGCTTCGCGCCCTTGATCGTGACCTTGTTGAACATCACGGTGGAGGGCTTGGTCAACAGGTTGGGCGCGATCACGGCCAGCATCGACGTGAAGCCATCCTTGTTGTTGACCAGCGCGTTGGCGAACGCGGTTTCGGCCGCGCTGCCGCGGGGTCCGATGAGCAGGTCGATGTGCGCCACTTCGTGGCCCTCGCCGACCATGGATTCGCCCACCATCAAGCGATCGATCTTCGCCATGAATTCAATCCCTGAGATGCAAGTTGAAACGGCACGGGCAGGAGATCGCCCAGCCTGTAGAGAACCTTATCACCACCCCCCGATACCCCGCCACGTCATCTGACAATCGCTGCATGCCCCGCTTCGCTGCCAACCTGACGCTGATGTATGCGGAACACGCATTCGCCGATCGCTTCGCAGCGGCAGCGGCCGACGGTTTCGAGGCGGTGGAATGCCTGTTCCCGTATGAGCTCGGGAGAAGCGAACTCGCGCAACTTCTGCGCGATCAGCGCCTGAGCCTGGTGCTGTTCAACCTGTGGCCCGGAAACTGGGCTGCGGGAGAGCGCGGCCTGGCAGCTCTCCCGGGCCGCGAGGCCGATTTCGCGGCCTCCGTCGAGATCGCATTGGGTTACGCGCAGGCCTCGGGTTGCCGACAGCTTCACGCGCTGGCCGGCCTGGTGCCCGCCGCCGCCAGCGCCGATGACCGCGCCACGATGCATCGCACCTACGTTGCCAACCTGCGGTATGCCGCGCGAGCATTCGCGCCGCACGGCATCACGCTGCTGATCGAGCCGATCAACACCCGCGACATGCCAGGCTATCTCCTGAACCATCAGCAAACCGCGCACGACCTGGTCACCGAAGTGGGCGAACCGAACCTGAAGGTGCTGATGGACCTGTACCACTGCCAGATCATGGAAGGCGATGTCGCGACCCGCCTGCGGCGCCACATCGACGGCGTCGGGCACCTGCAGATTGCCGGCGTCCCGGACCGGAATGAACCCGACAGCGGCGAGCTGAACCACCCGTTCCTGTTCGACCTGATCGACGCGCTGGGCTACCGCGGGCACATCGGCTGCGAGTACCGCCCTCGCGCAGGCACCTCTGCCGGGCTGGGCTGGTGGCATCGTGCGCGTGGAACTCCCCTCGCCCACCAGAATCCAGCTCTCTCCTCGAGAAAATGAAAGCCATTGATGTATCCATCGGCGGTTGATCGACGACCCTCTGGGTGTCCCGACGCACGATCGGCCGTCGCTGCCATGCGTGTCCGGCTCATGGGCCTGATCGCGGCGCTCGTGTGCACCTTGCCGGTGTTCGCGCAGCCGGTGAAGACCGAGCACGTCACCGCCGAACTGGTGGCCGAGCGCAGCGCGGTGCAGCCCGGCCAGTCGCTGCGCATCGGTCTGCGTCTGCAGCACATCCCGCACTGGCACACCTACTGGCGCAACCCGGGCGACTCCGGCCTGCCCACGACGCTGACCTGGACGCTGCCCGCCGGCAGTGAGGCCGGTGAGATCGAATGGCCCGCGCCCCAACGACTGCCGATCGGCCCGCTGGTCAACTACGGCTATGAGGGCGAGCTGCTGCTGCCGCTGGTCTTCACGGCCCCGGCCGATGCGCAGCCTGGCAGCACGCTGAACCTGCAAGCGAAAGCGACCTGGCTGGTGTGCCGGGACGTCTGCATCCCGGAGAGTGCCACGTTGAGACTGCAGCTGCCCGTCGTCGGTGGCGGCGCCGCAGCCGATGCGCTCACCCCCGGCAGCACCGAGCACACAGCACTGTTCGAGCGCGCCCGGGATGCGCAGGCCGAGCCGCTCGCTGGCTGGACGGTCGATGCGCAGCAGGCCGGGCGAGAGTTGCTGGTCACGTTCTCGAAGCCGCTCGAAGCGGCCGCACCGCGGCCGGCGCTGCATTTGTTTCCGTATGCCGAGCAAGTGATCGAGCCGGCGCAGCACGAGGTGTTTCGCACCGACAGCGGGTATGCGGTCAAGCTGCGCTTGCTCGACGGCGCGGCTGCGCCGGTGTCGTTCTCCGGCATCGCGGTGGCGCTGGGCGACTCGGTGCCCGGCACGCCCACGGTCTGGGGCGGCACGCGGCGATCGGCCGAGTTCGACACGACGGTTCGCGCTGTTGCTGCGCTCGAGTGGCCGGCGGGCGCGAAGGCGCTCTCCCAAGATGCCGTTTTGACAACCGAGACGCTGGGTGGCGGGGCCGATCTGGGTTGGGCAACGGCGCTGCTGCTCGCCTTCGTCGGCGGCATGGTGCTGAACCTGATGCCTTGTGTCTTCCCCGTGTTGTCCATCAAGTTGCTGAGCCTGGCGAAGCACGGCGGCGACCAGCCGACGGATGCCGCTGCGTTGCGGACCCATGCGCTGGCCTACAGCGCGGGCGTCGTGCTGAGTTTCCTCGCATTGGCAGCGTTGCTGCTGGTCTTGCGCGCTGCCGGCAATGTGATCGGCTGGGGCTTCCAGTTGCAGGAACCGGGCGTCGTGTTCGTGCTGGCGCTGTTGTTCTTTGCGCTCGGCCTGAACCTGATGGGCGCGTTCGAGTTCGGCGGGTTGTTGCCACAAGCTCTGGCCACCTGGCGCGACCGGCGACCGGCGGTCGATGCGCTGGCGTCGGGTGTCCTGGCGGTGGTGGCGGCCAGCCCGTGCACCGCGCCCTTCATGGGTGCCGCGCTCGGCTACGCGATCACGCAGTCGCCGGCCGTCGGCCTCAGCGTGTTCGGCGCGCTCGGTCTGGGCATGGCGCTGCCGTATGCGCTGCTGGTCCTGCTGCCGGGCTGGCGCTCACGGCTGCCGCGACCCGGCGCCTGGATGTTGCGGCTGAAACAGGCACTGGCCTTCCCGATGTTCCTGACGGTGGTCTGGCTGGTTTGGGTGCTCGGCCAACAGGTCGGCATCGACGGCGCTGCGAAGGCGCTGATGGCACTGGTCGTGTTGGCGTTTGCGATCTGGGTCGCCAGCGGTCCCAGCACGGCAGGCCCGGGTGGCGAGGGCCAGGCCTTGGCGCGCCGCGTGATCGGGGGGCTGCTGCTGGCGGGTGCGCTGGCCTGGAGCTGGCCGGTTGGCGCCCTCGGTGGCGGGCAGCCCGCCACGGCCCGCACCGCAACGCCGGGCTCGCCCGAGGCGGCGTGGGCGCCCTACGACGAAACCTTGATCGCCGAGCGCCTCGCCGCCGGCCAGCCGGTGTTCGTCGACTTCACCGCGGCGTGGTGCGTCAGCTGCCAGGTCAACAAGCGGCTGGTTCTGCACACCGACGCGACGATGCAGGCCTTTGCGCAGGCCAATGTGGCCTTGATGCGGGCCGACTGGACGCAGAGGGATGCGCGCATCACAGAAGCACTGGCGCGTTATGGCCGCAACGGCGTGCCGGTTTACTTGTTGCTGCGTCCGGGCCGCGAACCGCTGTTGCTGCCGGAGATCCTCACCGCGGCGGTGGTGCGTGATGCACTCGCCACGCTGTGACGATCTGCCGCGGTGTCACCGTGTCGGAACCCTTGGGGGGTTTCGGGCTCAGTGCATGAGGTGCCATCCCTTTCGGTCACCGATGGTTGCCATCCCAACGACTCAGGAGTTCCGCATGAACCGTCGCCGACACCTCCATCGCCTGGCCCTGGCTGCCGTCGCGTTGCCGCTGATCACGCTGTTGCTGACGCCAGCGGCGCGCGCCGCCACCATCGGCCAGGCTGCCCCCGCCTTCGAGCTGAAGGATGTCGGCGGAAAGACCGTCAAGCTGGCCGACTTCAAGGGCAAGCACGTGGTCCTTGAATGGACCAACCCCGGCTGTCCATTCGTCGCCAAGCACTACACCACGCAGAACATGCAAGGGCTGCAGAAAGAGTTCACGGCGAAGGACGTCGTGTGGCTCGTCGTCACCTCGACGGCGCCCGGCACCTCCGACCATCTGGCGCCTTCTGCACTGTCCGCGAAGTACAAGGCCTGGGGCACTGCCGCGACCCACGTGTTGTCGGACGACAGCGGTGCCGTCGGCAAGGCCTACGCCGCGAAGACCACCCCGCACATGTTTGTCATCGACCCGAAGGGCATGCTGATCTATGCGGGCGGCATCGACGACAAGCGCTCGGCCAACCCGAGCGACGTGAAGGACGCGAAGAACCACGTGCGTGCCGCCCTCGATGAAAGCCTGGCCGGAAAGGCGGTCAGTGTGCCGACCGCTGCGCCCTACGGCTGCGCCATCAAGTACGCGAGCTGAGCCCGGTGCGCTTTCGAAAGCGCTCGACCCTGGGCTTGCTGCTGGCCGCTGCGGTCTGCGTGATGGCCTCTCGAGTCGCGTTCGCAGCCGATGGCGTGGCGCCCGCCGGGCCGGGGTCGGCGCTCAGTGACGCCGCAGTAGATGCTGCGGTGGACTCATCCGGGCGATCGCTCGAGATCCCGGCGTTGGCCGAGCGTCTGCGCTCCGCGCGCTTCGTGCTGCTCGGCGAAATTCACGACGATGCACAGCATCACCGCCTGCGTGCCGCGCTGCTGCGTGCGCTGCTGGCCGATGGCCGGCCGACCTGGGTCGTCTTTGAGCAGATCGATCGCCAGCACAACACGGCGGTGGCCGCCGCGCCGCGAGACTCGGAGGCGGTCGTCACCGCCGGGAAACTGGACCGCAAAGGCTGGAAATGGCCGCTGCACCGCCCACTGTTCGATGCGGCACTGGCCGGTGGTGCCACTGTGCTCGGGGGCAACCTGAGCCGTGCCGAGGCCAGCAGCGTGGTTCGGGGCGGCGTGGCGCAGGCGCCGGTCGAACTGCAGCGCTGGCTTTCGGCGCCCGATGACTCCGGAACCGCGCCGCCGTCGGCCTGGAGGCCGACACAGGACGCCGAACTGCGCCATCAAGTCGACGCCGGTCACTGCGGCGCGCTGCCGCCCGCGATGATCGCGCCGATGGCGCTGGCGCAGCGGGCCCGCGATGCAGCGCTGGCGGCGGCGATGACCAGCGCACCGCCCAACGTGCGGGTGGTGCTGATCGCAGGCAACGGCCATGTGCGGCGAGACATCGGCGTGCCGCACTACCTGGCGGCGGCGCGGGCCGATGACATCGTCAGCATCGGCTTCCTGGAGCGCGCAAGCGATGGCCAGACAGCGGCCGACGGCCCCTATGACGAGGCCTGGTTCACAGCGCCGGTCGAGCGGCCCGATCCCTGCGCATCATTTCGGCCAGCCAGTGTGGCCAGGTAGCCGGCGTCACAATGCAATCACCCTTCACCTTGTCCCAGCCCCTGTAGAGCCATCTATGAATGCCCCCCGTGTTCTGGTCATCTCTGGCAGCGCCCGTCATGGGTCGCTGAATCAGCGTCTCGCGGCCGTGGCGGCGCGCGAACTCGAACTGGCCGGCGCAGTGGTCACGCCGGTTGATCTGCGCGCGCTGTCGTTACCGATCTACGACGCCGACATCGAGGCGCTCGGCATGCCCGAGGGCGCGCGCACCTTGCGGCGGCTGTTTGCCGAAAACGAAGCGCTGCTGCTCGTCTCGCCCGAGTACAACGGCTTCCCCACCCCGCTGCTGATCAACGCGCTCGACTGGGCCTCGCGCCCCGTGGCCGAGGATGGCCTGCCGTCGGGCCCGGCCGCCATGAGCGGCACCGTCGCTGGGCTTCTGAGTGCCTCGCCCGGCGCCTTCGGTGGCCTGCGCAGCTTGCTGTTCACGCGCCAGTTCCTGCAGATGAACCTGGGCATGCTGATCGTGCCCGAGCAGTTCGGTCTGGGCCTGGCCGACCAGGCCTTCGACACAGCGGGTGCGCTGATCGACGCGAAGGCCCATGCAGCGTTAGTGAAGGTGGTGCAGTCGGTGCTGCGAACGGCAGTGGCGATGAAGACACCGCGCGCCGTCTAAGCCGATTCCGCGACGGCCTCGCAGACCACCGCATCGCCGACCTGCAGCGTCCCGCCGACATGAATGCGCGCCGTCAGTCCGCCGTGCCCGCGCATCGCGTTGTAGCCACCCGCACCCAGCAGTTCCTCCATCCGTGAACAAGGCTCGCAGGGCCCGCTGATCTCCAGCACCACTTCCGCGCCGATGCGCAGCCGCAGCGCTTGATCCTTGAACAGGCTGCGCGCGGCCAGCAGGTTGAGCCCCGAGACGACCAGGTTACGCCGCAGGCCCAGCGCATCGACCTCGGCCCACGCGGCCAGAGCGGCGATCACCGGCAGGTGTTCGGCCTGGATCAGCGTCACCTGACGCTTGCCGCCGCCGCCCGGCCCGATCGCGCGCTGCGCGTGGCGATCGCCTTCCAGGCCCCGCCCCGCCAGCGCGATGGCCGAAGCGACCGACACCGCCGATACCCGCCGCGCCGGGCGCAGGGCAATCAGTTCCAGGCGGCCCGCACGCGGGAAACGGACCGTCAGCGCACGGAGAGTGCCTGCGGGGATGTGCTGCTGTGCTTGCATCTCTGGCAAGGCATGAACGGAGGGCGAGACGCCAGCGGCGTCAGTGCAGTTGGTCGGGTCGGCGTGGCTTGCGAAACGACTTCGGCGTGTAGACGTTGCCGGTCCACTCGCCCTCGTCCTCGCGCGCTCTGCCGCCCTGGGCACGCCTGATGGCGGCTTCGGCCTCGGTGCGGGCCACGCGCCGCGCTGCGCGCCAATGCCACAGCTGAAGCGCGCCACGGCGCAACGTCCAACCCCAGGCACGACACGTCCGATCGAAGCGATCTCGGCGCGCCGGACTCAGGCAGAGCCGAACCAGCAGCACGGCGCAGACGGCCAATGTCAGTCCGGCGAGCAGCTGTTCGGAAAGGTTCATGGCCGCTTATTCTGCTCGCGCACCGGTTGGCGGTCACGCAGCATGTCGAATGGACGAGCTGTCTGAGGTCGCTGGGTCAGGCGCTGATGGTCAGCCGCTGGCAGACGCGGTCCAGGCGCTGGGTGTCCTGGTCGGTCAGCAGGCCGGCGCGCAGTCGCACCGCGCGTTCGATGCGTCGCAGCCGGTAGCGCAGCTCGCCTTCCACGGCTTCGACCTCGGCAGCGTTGGGCGAGGCCACCGGATCCAGATGCCACAGACCGGTCGTGGTCAGTCCACGGCGCAGGCGGTTCAGCAGGTGTTCGGTCAGGGCCAGGGCGCCCTTCAGATCGTCGGACATCGCGTCGTGCAGCAGCGCTGCGGCCGCATCGCTGGCGTCGTCCATCACGTTGGAGAGTGTCGTGAGGCGGCGCGTCAATTCATCGCCTCGGCAATGCGCCACCGCAGGGGGCTGCTCGCGCACCACCTGGGCGATCAGGCCGACCCAGCGCAGATCGAATTCACCGGGCACCACGCGCAGAGCGATGCTGGCGCGCGACAGCGGCGCCAGCTCATCGGCCAGCGCGGCCAGCGTCGATTCGGTGACCGCGAGCAGCCGTCCCAGCGAGGAAGTCTGTTCGCCTTGCAGGCAATGCGGAAAGCCCGAGCCGTCCATGCGCTCATGGTGCTCCGCAACCGCTCGCACGATGTCCGCCGGGTAGTCGGTCAGTTGCTTGAGCAGCAGGCTGCCGACATGTGGGTGCACCACGAGTTGTTGGTAGCTCAGGATGTCGAGTGTGCGTTCGGCCCCCGCCTCGCCGAACTCCGGGTCGATGTACATCTCGCCCAGGTCGTGCAGCAGGCCGCACAGCATCGCCGTGCGCAGGTCGGCGGCGCTGCCGCCGTGCGTCAGCATCAGCGCGCCATTCAGCGCCATGGCATGGATCGCGTGCTGGAAGCGGGCCGGGCTGCTGGCGCGAGACGCGCTCAGCAGCAGTTGTGCGACCGGGTGCACCGGCAGCGAGGCCGATTCGCGCAGAAGGGCGTCGGCATGCGGGCGCAGCAGCGTGGCCAGCGGGATCGGCTCGTAGAGCAGCGCCTGGATCTCATCGGTCAGCGTGCGCGCGGTGACGCCGCCCTCGACCTTCAGGCAGCTTTCCAGTGGCTCCCGCAACTGGCGATCGAGCAGTTTGCGCTGTAGCGCCTGCGAGACCGGCTGGTCCTGCGCCCAGAGCTTGATGCCGGAGATGTCGAAGATGTCGCGCGCGGCGATGATCTTCTGGGTCTGGCTGGCGTCGAGGATCGTCGCCAGAGCGTGCGGATTGGCGGAGCAAAAGTCAGTGGCGATGGCCGTGGCGAGTTGGGTCATGGCGGCTCCGGGAGAGAGGTTGTATCGGGTTGTCGTCAATCCGGCGCGGGACTGTAGGGAGAACATTCCCCCAAGGGCGCCCGAAGCGCCTTCACCGCGTCACCCACTCCGAGTCCGCGGGCCTTCGATAATGGCGTTCGACCGTACGACCTTCAACATGCCTGCTTCCCTGCATCGTCCACCCGAGATTTCCGTGAACCCCTCGTGGCGACAGCGCAGCGTGGCCAGCGTGTGGCACCCGTGCACGCAGATGCAGCGCATGGGCGAGGTGCCGCCGATCGCCATCGCGAGGGCGCACGGGCCGTGGCTGGAAGACTTCGAAGGCGCGCGCTACTTCGACGCCACCAGCTCCTGGTGGGTGAATCTGTTCGGCCACGCCGACGCACGCATCAATGCCGCGCTCAAGGATCAGCTGGACACGCTGGAACACGTGATGCTGGCCGGCTGCACCCACGCCCCGGCGGTGGAGCTGGCCGAGCGACTGTCGGCACGCACTGGCGGCGCGCTGGGCCATACCTTCTTCGCGAGCGATGGCGCGTCGGCCGTCGAGATCGCGCTGAAGATGAGCTTCCACAGCTGGAAGAACCGTGGTCTCGGCGACAAGCGCGAATTCGTGTGCCTGCGCCATGGCTACCACGGAGAGACGATCGGGGCGCTGGCCGTCACCGATGTCGCGGTGTTCCGCGATGCCTACGACCCGCTGCTGATGCGCGCCCATGTGGTGATGGCGCCCGATGCGCGGCAGGCGGCGCCGGGAGAGTCGGCCGCCGACGTCGCTCGGCGCGCCGCGGCGGAACTGGCGGCGCTGTTCGAATCTCGCGCCGGTCAGATCGCTGCGCTGATCATCGAGCCACTGGTGCAGTGCGCCGCCGGCATGGCGATGCACGACCCGGCCTACCTGCGCGAGGTGCGCTCGCTGTGCGATCGCTATCAGGTGCACCTGATCGCCGACGAGATCGCGGTCGGCTGCGGGCGCACCGGGACCTTCTTCGCGTTCGAGCAGGCCGCGGCCGAAGGCGAACCGCAGATCTGGCCGGATCTGCTGTGTCTGTCGAAAGGCATCAGCGGCGGCTATCTGCCGCTGTCGCTGGTGCTCTCGTCTGACACGATCTACGAGGCATTCCTCGACGACGACACCGCCCGTGGCTTCCTGCATTCGCATTCCTACACCGGTAACCCGCTGGCCTGTCGCGCGGCCCTGGCGGTGCTGGACCGCTTTGACGAGGAGCCGGTGCTGCAGCGCAACCGCGAAACCGGGGCGCTGCTCACTGCGGTCCTGGCTGAGCGGCTCGACGGCGACGCCCGCATCGAACACATTCGCCAGCGCGGCATGATCTGGGCCTTCGATGTGCGTGAAGCGCATGCCGGGGTGCGCTTTGCAGAACGCTTCCATCTGGCCGGCCGCGAGCAGGGTCTGCTGATCCGCCCGATCGGCCGCACCGTCTACCTGATGCCACCGTATCTGCTGAACGAGGCGCATGTCGCCTACCTCGCCGAGCGTGTGATGGCCACGCTGAATGCGGTGCTTTGAGCGTCAGCCAGTGACCCGAGCATCGCGATGCTGAAGTACCTCGAAGCCCAGCTGGCCGAGCGCGAGTCGCAGTCGCTGCGCCGCCATCGCCGCACCGCCGAGACCGCCTGCGCGCCTCGCCAGACGGTCACCGCCAACGATGGTCCAGCGCGCGAGTTGCTGGCTTTCTGCAGCAACGATTACCTGGGCTTGGCCAACCATCCGCAACTGATCGAGGCACTGGGCGAGGGCGCACAGCGCTACGGCGCCGGCAGTGGCGCCTCGCACCTGATCAGCGGCCACTCGCGGGCACATGCGCTGCTGGAAGAAGATCTGGCCGAGATGCTCTCGCCACATGTGCCCGAGGCGCGCGCACTGACGTTTTGCACCGGGTACATGGCCAACATGGCACTGCTGACTGCGCTGGGCGATGCGCAGACCACGATCTATACCGACTTGCTGAACCACGCCTCGCTGATCGACGGTGCGCGGCTGGCCAAGGCCGCCGTCTACACCTATCCGCACAACGACCTGGCCGGCCTCGAACGCCGGATCACGGCCTGCAGCACGCCACGCAAGCTGATCGTGACCGATGGTGTCTTCAGCATGGACGGCGACCTGGCACGCCTGCCCGAGCTGCTGGCGCTGGCAGAGCGCCACGACGCCTACATCGTGGTGGACGATGCGCATGGTTTCGGCGTGCTCGGCGAGCAGGGGCGGGGCGTTCTGTCGCATTTCGGATTGCGCAGCGAGCGCCTGATCTGCATGGGCACGCTGGGCAAGGCCGCTGGCGTGGCGGGGGCTTTCGTCGCGGCGCACCGCACTGTGATCGACTGGCTGGTGCAGAGCGCGCGGGCCTACATCTACACCACCGCGTCGCCGCCGGCGGTGGCGCATGCGGTGCGCGCGAGCCTGCGGTTGATCCGTGGCGATGAGGGCGCGTGGCGGCGGCAGCATCTGGCAGAAGTCGTGACCGCGTTTCGGAGCGGCGTGCCCGAGGTGCTGGGCGATCTGCCGAGTGCACGCGGCTGGCAACTCGCCTCATCGCAGACCGCCATCCAGCCGCTGATCGTTGGCAGCAGCGAGGAAGCGTTGGCGATGTCTGCAGCGCTTGAATCGCAGGGCCTGTGGGTGCCCGCGATCCGTCCACCGACCGTGCCTTCCGGCAGCGCGCGGCTGCGCATCACGTTCAGCGCGGCACATGGCTTCGGCGATGTCGAGCGGCTGTTGTCTGCACTGGCTCAGGCCGGGAAGGAAATGCCATGACCAAGATGCTGGGTGCGGGTGACTCGGCGACCGTGTTGCCGCTCGCAGAGTCGGCCGTGTTGAGCGAGCTGGAGCCGCTGCCGCGAGCCGCTGTGGAAGGCGACCGCGGACGGCCCTTGCGCGGCTGCTTTGTCACGGGCACCGACACCGAGGTCGGCAAGACCACGGTCAGCGCCGGCCTGCTGCATGCACTGGCCCAGCAGGGCCTGCGGGTTGCCGGATACAAGCCAGTGGCTGCCGGCGCGGTCTGGAAGCTGGAGGCGAGTGACCCCGAAGGCCATTGGTACAACGATGACGTCGAAGCCCTGCATGCGGCGAGCTCCATCGAGCTGACGCGCAGTGAGGTCTGCCCGTGCCTGCTGGAAGAAGCCTGTGCGCCGCACCTCGCCGCCCGGCTCGAAGGCGGGTGCATCGAGCCTGCGCTGCTGATCGCAGGTGCTCATCAGCTGATGCCGCGCTGCGACGTGCTGGTGGTCGAAGGTGCGGGCGGTTTCTGCGTGCCCCTCGTCGAGTCGCAGGAGTTCAGCGAGGCGCCTGCGCTGCCGGAGGCCACCATCGCCGCGCCCACCGACTCAGACTGGGGCACCGACGATCTGGCCGTTGCCCTCGACCTGCCGGTGATCCTGGTCGTCGGCCTGCGGCTCGGGTGCATCAACCATGCGCTGCTGACCGCCGAAGCGGTCGCAGCCCGCGGGCTGCGGCTGGCCGGCTGGGTCGCCAACCGCATCGAGCCGACGATGCCGCATGCCCAGCTCAACATCGACACACTGACCCGCGCGCTGCAGCAGCGCCATCACGCACCGCTGCTTGGGGTGGTGTCCTACCGCGCGCCCGCCACTGCGGCCGTGGTGGCCGAGGATCTGCGCATCGACGCGGTGCTCGATGCGCTGGATCTGCGCGCTTGAACCACTCCGAGTGCTACCTGAAGCCGATTCACAGCCGAGGCGCCCATCACGGCAGAGTTGGCAAGCCGAGCGTCCCCGAGGCCAGAATTCTCGGGCTGCCGATTTGGCGTGCTCAGGCGCTCAAGCCGCCACACGTCAAAATCCGGGGATGAACGATCGTTATCAGGAACAACGTCCCCCAGCGCAAAGCAGTCCGGAGGACGAGCAATCTGCGGTGCGGGTGGACCGGGCGCAGACGGAGTTGGCGCATGGCCGGGCCATCTGTATCACCGGGCCGATGGCTGGCCGCTCGCTCGCCGCCGTGGCCTGCAACCTGGTGGCTGCGGTCGAAACGCTGAATGCTGCCCGGCTGGCGTGGATGACGTCGTGGGGCGCGCCGCTTCAATTGCTGATCACCGCAGAGCGCGCCTCGACCCTGGGGCTGTCGCCGTCCTCGCTGCCTGGCTCCGCAGTGTCGGTCTCGCTGTCCACCGACGTATCGCTGGAGGTGCTGTTGGCGCTGGCGGCAGTGACACCCGCTTCGGGCCAGCCGTTGCCAATGGCCCCGCTGTCCGTCGCGCAGCCGTCGACAGCGCAGCAAATGGTCTTCGACAGCGCCTTGGCACTGGCCAAAAACGGCCGTTTGATGCCGGCCTTGCTGGTCGTCGAACTGCCAGCGGCCGCTGCCGCGCGGTTGACTGCGGCACAGCTGCTGTCGGTTTCCACGGACGATGTGCAGCGCGCACCAGCCCGCGGCGAGCGCAGCTTGCGACGCGTCAGCGATGCCCAGGTGGCCATCGAGGCGCATGAGGACTGCGAAGTGGTGCTGTTTCGCGAGGACGCGGGCGGCGCCGAGCACCTGGCCATCATCGTCGGCCAGCCCGACTTCAGCCAGCCGGTGCCTCTGCGGCTGCATTCGGCTTGCCTGACAGGAGACCTGCTGGGCAGCCTGCGCTGCGATTGCGGCGACCAGTTGCGCCGGGCGATCACCAAGTTGGCAGAACACGGCGGCGTGCTGCTGTACCTGCAGCAGGAAGGTCGCTCGATCGGCCTGGCGAACAAGCTGCGTGCTTATCGCCTGCAGGACGAAGGCCTGGACACCATCGACGCCGATCGCTATCTGGGCTTCATGGCCGACGAGCGCGACTACACGCCCGCGCTGGCGATGTTGAAGTCATTGGGCATCAAACAGGTTCGGCTGCTGACCAACAACCCGAAGAAGATCGCCGCGATCGAAGCCGGCGGCATCGAGGTGGTGGAGCGACTGGCCCTCTACGGGCCGGTGAATCCCTACAACGCCCGCTATATCGAAACCAAGCAGCAGCGAGCGGGGCACCTCAAGGAAGACTGACCGGGTGTCAGGGCGGAGTGGACGGCTGAACGGCCACAAATCCGATGCGTGTCAGCCCGCCTTTCTGAACGATGCCGATCACCTCCGCCACGCGGCCGTAAGGCACGGCCTGATCGGCACGCAGCTGGACTTCGGTCTGCGGATTGGCCTGGGCCAATTGCGTCACCCGCTGCGCGAGTGCCGTGGCGTCAATCTCCTCGTCAGCGAGGAAGAGGCGGCCGCTGGTGTCGATCGACACGGCGATGAAGGTCGGCGTGTCGCTGGGCTGGGCAGCATCCGACTTGGGCAGGTCCAGCTTCAGGCTGCTGGTCATCAAGGGCGCGGTGATCATGAAGATCACCAACAGCACCAGCATCACGTCGATCAACGGCGTCATGTTGATGTCGCTCATCGGCTGCGGGCCGGTGGTGCGCTCGAGGCGTCCGAAGGCCATCTGTCACGCCTTTGGCGCTGGGCTCTCGTGGGTGGCCGCGCCCGTTTGCATCTCACGCAGATCGTGCGCAAAGCCCTCGAGCTCGGCCTCGCAGACGCCGACCATCTTGCCGAAGATGTTGAAGGCCAGCACCGCCGGAATGGCCACTGCCAGACCGGCCGCGGTCATCACCAGCGCCTCGCCCACCGGGCCGGAGACGCGCTCGATGGTGATCGTGCCGGCGGACGCAATGCTGACCAGCGCGTGATAGATGCCCCAGACCGTGCCGAACAGGCCAATGAAGGGCGCCGTGCTGCCGATCGACGCCAGCACCACCTGGCCGAACTGCAGTTGCTGCAGCACCGCGTGCAAGGCGTCCCGCAGACGGCGCGTCAGCTGCGAAGCGCGCTGCCCATGCGCTTCGAGTGTGCGGGCATTTGGCAGTGCCGTGGCGGCCAGCAGCAAGGGCGTCAGCACCTGCTCGCGGTCGAAGGCGGCCAGCTGGGTGCGCGCGGCTTGCAGATCGGCGGCAGCCCAGAACGCGGGTACTGCCCGGGCGATGTCGCCGCGCACGCGGCGCAGCAGCCAGCCCTTCCAGAAGATCAGCACCCAGGCGCTGACCGACATCAACAGCAACAGCAGCGCGACGCCGCGCGTGATGAGGTCGCCCTGATCCCAGAACTGGCTGAATCCGTTCATGGCATGTCCGTCTGGGCAGGTGTGAAGGCGCCGTGAATCATGTCAAGCCCAGCACGTCGTTCATGTCGAAGAGCCCATGGGCCCGTTCGGCGAGAAAGCGCGCAGCGCGGAGGCTGCCCTGCGCGTAGGTGGCCCGGCTCGAACTCTTGTGGCTGATCTCGATGCGCTCGCCGATGCCGGCGAACAGCACCGTGTGATCACCCACCACATCACCGCCGCGGATGGTCGCAAAACCGATGGTCGATGGATCGCGCTCACCTGTCACGCCTTCGCGGCCGTACACCGCACAGGCTTTCAGGTCGCGACCCAAGGCCGCGGCGACCACCTCGCCCATCTTCAGCGCGGTGCCACTGGGTGCATCGACCTTGTGCCGGTGATGCGCTTCGATGATCTCGATGTCATAGCCTTCGCTGAGCATGCGCGCTGCGGTGTCGAGAAGTTTCAGGACCACATTCACGCCCACGCTCATGTTGGGCGCCATCATGATGGCGATGTGCCGGGCGTGGTCGGTGATTTCGGCCTTCTGAGCTTCAGTGAAGCCGGTGGTGCCGATCACTGCTTTCACGCCGAGTTCTCGGCACACGGCCAGATGCGCCAGCGTGCCGGCGGGTCGCGTGAAGTCGATCAGTACCTGCGCGCTGGCCAGGCCCTTGCGCAAGTCGGCCGTGATGGTGACGCCGCTGGTGTGTCCGGCGAACGCCGCAGCATCCTGACCCAGTGCCGGGCTGTCCGCCAAGTCGAGCGCGCCGCTGAGCACCATGTCGTCGCGGGCCGCGATGACCGCTTCGATCAGCATGCGGCCCATCCGCCCTGATGCGCCGGCCACGGCGATCCTCAACGGAGCTCCGCTGGCCACGGATGCGTCCACAGGCACAGGCATCAGCGCGGCGGCTCCAGTGGCGGGTAGACACGCCCCGGCGGCACCGTCGGTGGCTCAACGGCGGCCTGCTTGGGAGGCGGTTTCAGTGACTGCAACTCGTCGGCGCTCAACGCGAGCGGCCGCGCCTTGCCACCACCGGCTGAAGCCGAGTCGATCGACGCCACGAAGGCCTCTTCGGAGGGCAACTCGCCACCGGTGTCCACGCTGATCAGCCGGTCACCGTTAAACATCAGCACCACACTGCGTCTCTGCGGCTCGGTGCCCCGGCGACGAATCGTGAACACATAGTCCCAACGGTCGCCGTGAAACACATCGGTCAGCAGAGGCGAACCGAGCAGATCGCGCACCTGCGCTCTCGGCATGCCAATTTGCACCCGCTCCATCAGCTCCTTGGTCAGCACATTACCCTGAACGACCTCGGCGCTGTACGGCCTGACGATGTTCGTCAGGCTCTCCTTTGACATCAGGTTCTCGCAACCGGTCAGCCCGGCAGTCACGCCGACGGCAGCAAGCATCAGCAGGCTGGAGCGAACCGTTGAAATCAGTCGCATGGCAGATTCAAGGATTCACTCAGCGCAAACCCGACTCGATATGATCGAATCATTCTAGCGGTAGGGGCTGTGACCCGATCGCCCCACGGGAGCCACCATGTCGAACGCTGACGAACTCAAGAGCAGCGGCCTGAAAGCCACCTTGCCACGCATCAAGATCCTGGAGGTTTTCCAGCAAGCCGTTCAGCGGCATTTGACGGCCGAGGATGTTTACAAGGTCCTGCTTACCGATGGCTCGGACGTCGGGTTGGCCACTGTTTATCGGGTGTTGATGCAGTTTGAGCAGGCGGGCATCCTGTCGCGCAATCATTTCGAGTCGGGCAAGTCGGTGTTTGAGCTCAACGAAGGCAAGCACCACGACCATCTGGTGTGTCTTGACTGCGGCCGTGTCGAGGAATTCTTTGACGCCGAAATCGAAAAACGGCAACGTGCGGTTGCTCAGTCTCGTGGCTTCGATCTGCAGGAACACGCCCTGTCACTGTATGCGGTGTGCGCCAAGAAGAACTGCCCCCACAAGTCACACTGAGTTTGAGCTCAGCGCCCCGGGCGTCCCGCGTCACACCGTATTTCATTCGGGGCCGCGTTCGAGCGCGCGCTGGTGGCGTTCGATGAATTCCTTGTAAGTGTCGATCCCGCGCAGCTGCAAGATGGTGTTGCGCACCGCCGCTTCAACCAGCACCGCGAGGTTGCGGCCCGCATCAACGGCGATCACGGCCTTGCGCACGGGCACGTCCAGGATGTTCTCGTACAGCGGCTCATAGGGCAGCCGCTCGAACTCGCGTTCCATCGTTTCCTTGCGCACCAGATGCACGATCAGTTTGACGCGCATCTTCCGGCGCACCGCGGTCTCGCCAAAGATCGCCTTGATGTCCAGCAGCCCGATGCCGCGAACCTCGAGCAGGTTCATCAGCAGTTCCGGGCAGCGCCCTTCGAGCGCGCTCTGCGACATGCGATAGATGTCGACCGCATCGTCGGCGACCAGGCCATGACCGCGTGAGATCAGCTCCAGACCCAGTTCGCTCTTGCCGAGCCCCGATTCGCCGGTCAGCAGAACGCCCAAACCCAGGATGTCCATGAACACGCCGTGCCGCGTGGTGCGCTCTGCGAACAGCTGGCTCAGGTAGCCGCGCACCATGTCGATGACCTGGCCTGCAGACTCGGTCGTGACGAACAGCGGGATTGCCGCACGCTCGCACATGGCAACCAGCCGGTCCGGTGGCGTCTGCCCGTCGGCCACGATGACCACCGGCGGCTCCAGCGTGACGATGCGCTGGATGCGCCGCTCCTGATCTTCGGGGGACGAATCGAGCAGGTAAGCCACCTCGCGGCGGCCGACCAGCTGAACCCGGTACGGGTGGATGTAGTTGAGGTAGCCGACCAAGTCGGCTGCCGATTGCGCATTGCGCACAGCTGCCTCGTCAAAACGGCGCTCCGGGTGCGCGTGGCCCGCGATCCACTCCCAGCGCAGCGCGACGCGGTGGTGTTCGAACAGCGCTTCAGCGCTGATGACAATGGGTTTCATATCTCAGGGGAATGGAACCCGAGCCCGTCGCCGACCCCAGCGGAACCGAGCTGAGAGCGGGTGGGTCGGCGCGTCAGGCCACGGATTTCAACGGTTCCCAATTCGCGATCAGTTCATGCACTTTGGCCGCCTGGCTTTCGCTCTTCAGGCGCTCGCGCAATTCGCGGTCGCTCAGCATCTCGGCGATCTCCGACAGGATTTCGAGATGACGTTGGGTCGCAGCTTCAGGCACCAGCAGGAAAATCATCAGCGTGACCGGCTCGTCGTCCGGGGCATCGAACGGAATGGCTTGCTGCACCCGGATCACGGCTGCCAGCGGATTTTTCAACCCCTTGATGCGTCCATGCGGGATGGCGACGCCGTGACCCAAGCCGGTCGAACCGAGGCGTTCCCTGGCGAACAGGTTGTCCGTGACGGTCGCACGCGCCACGGCGTGCTGATTTTCGAACAGCAAGCCGACGTGTTCGAACACGCGCTTCTTGCTGGTGGCGTCTACATCGACCAGCACATTGCTGGCGGGCAAGATGGCAGCGAGACGGTTCATCAAGTGGTCCAAGTGGCAACTTCGGCGTGTGCCTCGTCGCACGCTGCCGTTGGGGTGACAAAAGGCGTGAGGCTCTGACCGAGGCGCAACGACCGGCAAAGGAACTGCATTGTGCCCATGATGTTGCGTTGCAGCAATGTCGTTTGCTCCCCGGTGTCGGGGGGTTGAGGCCAGAGGCAAAACAGCGGCCCGTGGGCCGCTGTTTCAATGATCATGGTGGTCGAGAGAAGCGTCAAGCTGCTTGAGCATCAAGTCGTTTTGCCGCCACGTGATGGTGGTCCTGCAGCCGGGCTTTGTGGCGGCACACCTGACGGTCAAGTTTGTCCATCAACTGGTCGACGGCCGCGTACATGTCCTCGCACGACTGCTCGATGAAGATGTCCTTGCCTTTGACATGCAGCGTGACTTCGGCCTTTTGCCGACGCTCCTTTTCCCTCAGCTTTTCGACCGACAACAACACGGTGATGTCGACCACCTGGTCGAAGTGACGCGTCACTCGCTCCAGTTTGGTGAGCACATACTCTCGTAAAGAGGCTGTGATTTCGAGGTGATGGCCGCTGATCGTCAAGTTCATGAAAACCCCTTTCGCACGGATGAAAGACAGAAGGCTGGGCTTTGTCACCATCACCGGCTGGCGTGACCCGACCTGATTCCATCTTGCGCCTGATCGGCGAATCGGGCAAGGCGAAAAACGATTCAATGGGTATCGATTTGCGTGCACTTTGTCCGTTGCGACCCGATGCGATAATTTTTGCTGTCGCTTCGCTGGAGCTTTCATGCTCAATGTCTTTTCGCTGGCCCATGGTCGGCTGTTCCAGGAAGAGATCGAAAGCCGTGACGCGCTGGCCAATGTCCAGCCGGTGTGGGTCGACCTCGACGCTCCGACGGCGGAGGAAAAAAGCTGGATCGCGCAGCATTTCGGCGTGACGATTCCCGATGATGCGGTCGACGACGACCTCGAAGAATCGGCCCGCTTCTACGAAGAAGACAACGGCGAGCTGCACATACGCAGCGACTTCCTGATTGATGACGACGAAACGCCGCGCAATGTCCGGGTCGCCTTCATCCTGTTCAAGAACGTGCTGTTCTCGGTGCATGGCGAGGAGTTGCCGGTGTTCCGGCTGCTGCGGCTGCGCGCGCGGCGCATTCCAGCGCTGATCGAGGACGCGAAGGACGTGCTGCTGAAGCTGTACGACGCCGACGCCGAATACAGCGCCGATGCCCTGGAAGGCATCTATGACGCGCTCGAAAAGGTCAGCCAGCGGGTGCTGAAGGAGGATGTCAATGACGCCATGGCCGCCGAGGCACTGTCGGCCATCGCGAAAGAGGAAGACCTGAACGGCCGCATCCGGCGCAACGTGATGGACACCCGGCGCGCGGTCAGCTTCATGATGCGCAGTCGGCTGCTGAGCGCCGAGCAGTTCGAGGAGGCGCGGCAGATCATGCGCGACATCGACTCCCTGGACAGTCACACCACGTTCCTGTTCGACAAGATCAACTTCCTGATGAATGCCACCGTCGGTTTCATCAACATCAATCAGAACAAGATCATCAAACTGTTCTCGGTGGCCAGTGTCGGGTTGCTGCCGCCGACGCTGATTGCCAGCGTCTACGGCATGAACTTCCAGGCCATGCCCGAGCTGCAGTGGCAATACGGCTACCCGTTCGCCGTTGCCTTGATGGTGGCGTCGGTCGCGGTGCCCTTCATCTATTTCCGCCGCAAGGGCTGGCTGTGATCCGATGAAGGACAAGTGGTTATCGATGCTGGGCGGCCTGGTGGTGGTAATCGCCGTGTTCGGCCTGAAGGTCTGGCACGCGCAGGGCATCTGCGGTGACCTGGGCGGCCGCTGGTCTGATGGCGAGTGCTATTTCGACGAGAAATCCGTGCTCAGCGGGATGCCTCGCCGGTGAGTGAGCCCCGCGGTGACCTCGCCAGCCCGTCGACGGGGCCCGATCCCCAGCGCATCGCCCTGATCGCACTGCTGCGGGTGGCCTGTGCCACCACGCTGATGGTGATGTCGTTCTCGATGCTGCAGCCGGTGCTCGCGGTGCGTCTGCAAACGGCGGGCGTCAGCGCCTCGGCGATCGGCGTGCTGGCGATGCTGCCCTTCCTGACGGTGGCGCTGATGGTGCCGCTGATGCCGCAGGTATTCGCACGCATGAGCGTGGCCACGGCCTACCGCATCGGCATGAGCCTGGAGACGCTGGCGACGCTGGGCTATGCCTTCACCTCGCACTACGCGCTGTGGTGTGCGCTGGCGGTGCTCGGTGGCATCGGTGCAGCGGCCGTCTGGAATGGCACCGAAGCACTGATCGCGCACAACGCACCGCCTGACAGGCGTGGCCGTTTCACCGGGCTCTACCAAAGCGCGCTAGGCGCTGCTCTGGCCATCGGGCCGTTTTTGCCGGGTTTGTTGCCGCTGTCGCCACAAGCGCTGACCGTGTTTGCTGCGGCGCTGATGCTGGCGGGGCTGCTGGTCACCTTCGGCCGCGGGGTCAGCGCCCTGCAGGCCAGCAACGAGGACGCCCTGCCGGCGGGCCTGTGGGCCACGATCTGCAGCGTGCCGGGCCTGGTAACGATCGCTTTTGCCGGCGGCGTGTTCGAGGCGGGCCTGGGTTCGATCACCACGGCCTATGGCTCGCAATCGGGCTTGTCGCTGGCCGCGGCAACGTCTTTGGCCGGGGCGCTCGGCCTGGGCAGCTTTGCCCTGCAATACCCCTGTGGCTGGCTGTCCGACCATGTGTCGCCGCGCACCGTGTTCGGGCTGGCTGGAGCCTTGCTTCTCAGTGCATCGGCGGCCTTCGCGACCGCAGCCGTCTGGCCGCCGGTGCTGTGGATCTGCGCCTTTGTCTGGGGCGCGGTCGGTGGTGCGCTGTACACGCTGACGATGATCCGCGTGGCGCATCAGTTCGCGTCGTCGTCGGCCATTGCTGGCACCGCCGCGATGATCACCGGCTACACCGTCGGTGGGGCGATCGGCCCGTCGTTCAGTGGCCTGATGATCGATCAGTTCGGAGCGCATGGACAGGCCGCGTGGCTCAGCGTGCTGTCCGTCGTGGTGCTGGTGCTCTCGCGTCGATTCTCCGGAGCGGCTGGGCACGCCTGAAGCGTGCACCGTTCAGCGAGGCGACAAGGTTTGGTGCATCTGCTGCGCGAGTGCGCGGCCGCTGAGCCAGGCGCGCTCGATGCCATCGGGCGAAGTTGATCGGGGGTCGCCATGGGCGTGCCAGGCATCGCCGCAGCTCCCCAGCCGCAGCGCCGCATGCCAGCCAAAAGGCTCGCTGCGCGGCGCGCGAACCTGCGCATAACGCCAGCGGTGCGCGACCGCATGCAGGGGTGCTTCAAGTTCGGTGCCGAGCTGACGCGCAAAGGCGCGCAGCAATTCAACAGCCACTGTCTCTGCGGGTGCGTCCAGATGCTCGACTGTCCACTGCGGCGTGGCGTGCAATACCCAGCGATTGGCGATACCCGCTTCATGGGTGCGACCCTGGCGTACGTCATCACGCTGTGCCATCAACAGCACGCGGTGTGCATCGCTGCGCAGGCTGGTCTCCAGCACCCCAGGTAGCGGCCTGGCCCACGCTGCCATCACGGTCCAGCATGGGTCACTGCGTGCATGACGCATCGCTTCGGCCTGCGCGGCATCAGGCGCCAGCAGCAACGCAGCCTGCTCGGCGGGAACCGCGACCACCACCGCGTCGAATCGCGCGGCGCGTGCGATGCCGTCGTCGCTCAAGCGGAGCTGCCAGCCCTTGCCTTCAGATACGGGGTCGATCGCAGCCACCTGACTGCCGGTGTGCAGGGTGACTCGGGCAGGCAACTGGGCTTCGAGCTGCCGGGCCAGCGCATTCATCGACGGCACACCGTAGATTGACGAGGGTGTCGAGTGTTGCGGCGCCTCGTCTGTCGCCACGGCATCGCCTTCGCTGCCGGCGCAGACCCAGCCCGCGTGCTGCCAGGCCGCAACCTGTGCGCGGAAAGCGGCTGTGGTTGCGCTGAAGCCAGGCGCGCCATGGTCGAACGCCCCGACCGCGCTGCGCCGCGTCGCACAGCGACCGCCAGCGCTGTGGCTCTTGTCGAACAGGAAGATGTCGTGGCCGAGCGTTGCCAGCTCGGCAGTGACGGTCAGACCGGCGATGCCCGCGCCGATCACCGCGACGGCGACCATCAGGCGCCCCGGCGGGCGCAGCGCCTCATGAATTCGCCCGCCGCTTCAGCCAGCGCATCAGCGAGCCGACGCCCGGCAGCTTCTCGTACAGCTCTTCGGCCACGTCCCAGTAGTCCCGGTGCAGTGTGATCAGTCCGTTGGCGTCGAGCTTCAGGTGGGAGGCGCCACGAACCGTCTGCCACTCACGGCTGAAGCGCCGGAAACGGAAGATGAAATCCCAGGTCAGCACGCACTGGTCGCCTTGAGCCACCACGTCATGGATGACGAAGCGCGGCGCTTCGAGCGCCACGTACATGTGCTCGAAAACCTGCCGGATGGCAGGCACGCCTCGCACCTCGTTGAACGGGTCCTTGAAGTCGGCGTCGGGCGCATAGAAGTCGCCGAATCGGGGCAGGTCGGCAGGCGTCAGGCCTTCGAAGGCCTCGATGATGCGGACCACGCGTGGATCGTTGCTGCGTGGGGCAGAAGTGCTTGTCATTGGCTGCGCCCTACAAACCCGTGACGCGCCGAATGGCCTTGAAGTAAAGGCCGTCTCCGAGGTGACTCAATGCCTTCAGGAAGCGCGTGAACCGCTTCGGGAAATGGATTTCGAACTCTCCATCTGCCCAGCCGGCCAGCATCTCGCGCGCTGCCTCTTCGGGCTGGATCAACGCCGGCATCTTGAATTCGTTCTGGGCCGTCAACGGCGTCTCGACGAAGCCAGGGCAGATCACCGACACGCCGATGCCCTGCGGCTGCAAATCGAGATACAGCGTCTGAGCGAGGTTGATCAATGCTGCCTTGGTCGGCCCATAGGCCAACGCGTTCGGCAAGCCGCGGTAGCCGGCGACGCTTGCCACCAGGCTGACGTGCCCGGACTTCTGCCGCAGCAGCACCGGCAGCACGGCGTCCAGCATGTAAAGCGCGCCGACGTAGTTGACCTTGTCGTGCTGCAGCATCTGATCGAGGTCGAAGGCCGTCGCGCGCAAGGCTGCGTAATGGCCGGCGCAGTACAGCGCCAAGTCCAGCCGGCCAAAGCGCGTGACGATGCGTTCCACCGCGCTTGCCATGGCACTGCGGTCGGTGGCATCGAGCGCGATGCCGAGGCTGTCCGCGTGAGCGGCTTCAAACGCTGCGATGGCTGCCGCGTTGCGCGCCGACACGATCACCTTCGCCCCGCGCGCATGCAGAAGCTTGGCCGTGGCGAGGCCAATGCCGCTGGACGCGCCAACGAGCCAGACGACCTGGCCAGACCAGTCGGTGATGCGTGGGTTCAAGGACATGCGACGGCTTTCGTCACGGCTTGTAGAACGACAGCGTCACATCGCCCAGCCGCACGCCGAACTTGCTCATCACCGCCTTGTTCAGCATCACGTGATCGTCCATCAGGTACATCCAGTCATCGAACTGCACTTCGTAGGTCTTGCCATCGACCGGCAGGTTCAGCGTGTAGCTCCACTGGAACGCATTGCCGGCGCTTTGGCCCTGTGCCGTTCCGACCACATCGGCGGCGGTGCCGGTGTACCTGCCGTTCGGCAGCTTCTTCAGATACCAGATGCGTTGCTGCTTCTCGCCATCGTTGTAGGTGAATCGTTCGTCGAGCACACCGTCGTCGCCTTGCCAGCTGCACTTCATCAGCACGGTGAAGCGGCGCACCACCTTGCCGGATCGATCGGTGAACAGCCCGTGTGCGGTGATGTCGCCGTCGAAATAGGTTTTCAGGTCGAGCACGGGCTTCTCGGCCGCGTAATCGGCGGGCGTCGGACCGGCGCAGGAAGTCAGCAAGGTGGCGGCGGCCACGGCCGCCGCGCACAACAAACGTCTGTTCATGGTGATGTCCTGGCGTTGCGTATCAGAAGGGTATAGAGCAGCCCGGCCGCGCCGGCTTTCAGCAGGCAGGGCAGCAGGCAATAAGCGGTGGTGAGCGCGGACAGAGCCTGAGGGCTGGTGCTGCCCGGTGCGTAGCCGAACCACGACAGGGCCGGCAAAGCGACGCCAGCGGCCAGTGCCAGGTTCAGCTTGGTCGCAAAGTTCCACCAGCCGAAGTAGGCGCCCTCGGACTGTTCGCCATGCCCGGCGCGCTGAATCACGCCCGCGAGGATCGCGCTCGGCAATGTCAGGTCGGCACCCAGCGCGATGCCACTGAGCGTGCATACGATGGTGAAGGCGACCACGTCGCCCGCGCCCAGCGTCGTCGCACCGCTGAACACGACGATGGCCAGCGCCATGCTGATCAGCCAGGCGCGCTCCAGTCCCCACCAGCGTACGGCGCGCACCCACAGCGGGATCGACAACGCGCCGGCCGCGAAATAGCTGGCCAGGAACAGCGGCTCGAACGACGATGCCTGCAGCCGGTCGCGGATGAAGAACAGCACCAGCGTCGCCGGCACAGCACTGGCGATGCCGTTGACCAGGTACACCGCCAACAGCCGGCGGAAAGCCGGTGTTGCAAACGGCAAGCGCATCGACGCCGGCCGTGCCGATGGATCGGAAGGCGCCGGTGCTGGCGCTGCACGCAGGAACAGCACGCCAATCGCCAGCGCCACCGCGAAGACCACCGTGGTCACCGCCAGCCCGGCCAGTGAGGGCAGCACGCTGGCCACCAGCACGCCGACCAGCGCCAGCCCTTCACGCCAGGCGACGATGCGCGCCCGCTGAGGCGCATCGCCGCCGAGCCTCGCGCCCCATGATTGATGCACCACCGTGACCACGCTGTAAGCGAGGTAGGTCACTACCAGCGTGAGGGCACACCACACCAGCAAGGCCGAATCGCCTTGGACTTGCGGAAAGAACAGTGCGGCGAACCCGGCTGCCAACACCACTGCGGCCATCAGGATCATCCACCAGGCGCGGCGACCTCCGCGGGCAAGCCATCCGTCGGCAGCCCTGCCGATCAGCGGGTCGGCAACGGCATCGAGCGCGCGTGCCCCCAGCAGCACCGCGCCGAGTGCGGCCAGCGGAATGCCGAACTCGGTGGCGTAATGGTTGGGCAGCACCACGTAGAGCGGCAGTGCGACGAAGGCCAGCGGCAGGCCGAGCGCGCCGTAGCGAACGCCCTGCCGCCAGCGCACCATCCCAAGAGGACTCGTGCGGGCGGTGAACGCATCGGGGTCGATCGGGGCCGCCTCATGGGGTCGGACGACGGCATGCGTGGCCACGGTGCCCGTCCCGGTCAGGAGCCGTTCGGGGCGCCAGCCAGCAGCGCCTCGCGCAGTCTGGGCTCGGAGGTGCGTGTCGACAGCCAGATGCCGAAGAACAGCCGAGTGAACTCGCCATCCCGGATTTCGCCAGTGAGCCTGCCATTGACGAAGAACCGTGCTGCCACGCCGGGCACTTGCACGCTGGTCGCGCGGTCACCCGCAGCGACGTCCGGGAAGGCCTGCTTCATCGCCGCCATCCAGCGCGTCGCCTTCTCGGGTGCGATCGGTCCGCTGCGCCGCATTTCCTCGATCGAGCGCTCAGCGATGTCTGCGTTGTCGAAGTCGCGTGCATATTCAAGTTCGAGTGCCAGCGGCACCTGATCGAAGCGCGTCACCCCGAACTCGGGCCCGGCCCACAGCCTTGCGTCGTAGACGTGGAACAGGAAATAGGTCAAACGGCCACGGCCAAGCAGCCGCGCGCCTGGCAACTCGCTGCTCACCTCGGGCGGCGGCGGCGGTGCAGAGCGTGCCAACGCCGCAGCGCTGATCGTCAGCGCGCCGCAGGTCAGCGGCAGCGCCAGCAGCGATCGGCGTTGGCGATCGATGGGCTGATGCTCGTACATCTCAGTCGCGCTGCAGCGTGAACTGCATGACGTTGGTGTTGCCCATCGTGAACGCGGCCTCGCAGTAGGCGAGGTAGAACTCCCAGATGCGCATGAACCGGGTGTCGAAGCCCAGCTGCCGCACCGGTCCTTCGTGGCTCAGGAAGCGCTGCCGCCAGCGCAGTAACGTCTCCGCGTAGTCGAGGCCGAATTCCAGTTCCCCGACGACGCGCAGGCCGGCGCGGGCGGCGGCCTCGCGGAACTCGGTCGGGCTGGGCAGCAGGCCACCGGGGAAGATGTACTGCTGGATGAAGTCGGTGGAGTGGACGTAGCGCTCGAACAGGTCGTCCCGGATCACGATGCTCTGCACGCAGGCCTTGCCGCCCGGCTTCAATTGCGAACTCAGCGTCTCGAAGAAGCTGGGCCAGTACTCTCGGCCCACCGCCTCGAACATCTCGATCGAGGCGATGGCGTCGAACGGCCCTTCGCTTCCCGCCTTCAGGTCGCGGTAATCCTGGAAGCGCAAGTCGCCGGGCAGGCCTGCATCGGCGAGTCGCTTTTGCGCCCACTCGAGTTGCTCGCTCGACAAGGTGACGCCGGTGACGGTGGCGCCGAACTCGCGCGCAGCGCATTCGGCCAGCGCGCCCCACCCGCAGCCGATCTCCAGCACGCGGTCGCCCGGCTTGACGCCGCATTCGGTGAGCGCGCGCCGCACCTTGGCCCACTGCGCTTCTTCCATCGGCCGCGTTCGGTCGTCCTCGAACCAGGCACTGGAATAGTTCATCGTCGGGTCCAGCCACAGACGGTAGAACTCGTTACCGAGGTCGTAGTGCGCGTGGATGTTTTTCTTGCTGCCCGACCGTGAGTTGCGATTCAGCCAGTGTTTCGCTCGGTACAACAGCGCGCCCCACCAGGTGCCGTAGACGAGGGATTCCATCTCGCCCCGGTTCGCGATCAGCAGCTTGAGCAGCGCGGCCGGGTCGGGTGAAGTCCAATCGCCCGCGATGAAGCTTTCGGCGAAGCCGATGTCGCCCGAGCGCATCGCGGCCCCGCAGACGTTCCAGTTGACCAGGCGCATGCTCGCGCGCAGCCCACCATCGACGGCTCGACCGAAATGCAGGCCGGTGCCGTCAGGCAGCTGGATGTCCAGCGTGCCGTGCTTCAGGTTCTTCAGCAGCCGGAACACCGCGCGGGCGGCGGCGGGCGCTGTATCGGGCAGGGTTGCAGGGGAAAGAGAGGTGGTGCTCATCACGTCGAATCGGGGCATGCAGCGGGGGCTGACAGGATAAAAGCAGAGCGCGCCTTCAGCGCGTCACGAAAACAGCGGGCGGCGTGGGCTTGCGCCAGAACGGTACGCGTTTGATCCACAAGCGCAGTGCCTGCCAGTGGATCCGGCCGATCACGCCCAGCGTCATGAGCGGCATACCGAAAAAAGCCCGACGCAGACTGCGGTCCGACAGGACTTCGAGTGCGCCTGACACACTGGTCTGGATCAACGCACCAAGCTCGTCGTCGTGGTCGATGCGGGCCACCGTTCTGCTCATCACCACACGCCCGGCGTCGTCCGTCGGATGCACCGTGCCGTGCATGAAGCGGAATCGATAGTGCCCGTTCACCGCGCAGAACGGCGACACATGAAATACCTTGGTCGCCACCTGCTCTTTGCCGTAGCCGAGCTGCGGACCGTGCAGCAGGTAGCAGTGCCGCTCGCCGAAGGTGTTGTTGACCTCGACGACCACTGCGGCCAGCGAATCGTCGGCGCGGTGGCAGTACCAGAAGCTCACTGGCTTGAAGGTGTGGCCCAGCACCCGCGGGTAGCAGTGCAGCCAGACCTCGCCACTGGCATCGGCGATGCCGTCGCGCTCCAGCAGTTCATCCAGCCAGGCCAGGCTGTCGGCGCGTCCGTCGCCGTGGTCGCGGTCGTGAAAGCTGATCAGCCCGAAGCGGTTCCGCGCCAGCGCAGCATGTGGCGCCGCCCGCAGGCGGCGCATCGGCAACATCAGAAAGTAGGTCGGGTAGGCGAAGCGGTTCAGCGCCGGCCGCAATCGGGTGTGACGCACCTGCCCGAAGCCGATCAAGGGTTCGGCCTGCTCCGCGTTCGCAAGACACCCTGTCATGCGGCCACCGGCACGGGGCGTGGTTCGGTTTGAGCCCAGCGCCGGCGCAATCCATCGACCACGGCGAGGCCGGACATCAGGCCATCTTCATGAAAACCGTAGCGAGTCCAGGCGCCGCAGAACCAGGTGTGCGCTTCGCCCTGCAGCGATGGCACCCGCTGCTGCGCTGCGATCGCTGCCGCGTCGAACACCGGGTGGGCGTAGTCGTACTCGCCGTGGACGGTGTCGGCGCGCGGTTCGGTGATGGGATTGAGCGACACCACGACAGGCGTCCTGAAAGGCAGCGGTTGCAGCCGGTTGATCAGGTAGTGCAGGCAGACCGCGGCTGACTCGCGCGAGCCGGCGCGCGCTCGCTCGTAGTTCCAGGCGGCCCAGGCGACCTTGCGGCGTGGCAGCACGGCCGTGTCGGTGTGCAGAACCGCACGGTTGCGGTGGTAGCGGATCGCGCCCAGCACCGCGCGTTCGGCCGGCGTGGCATCGGCGAGCAGCGCCAGCGACTGGTCGCTGTGGCACGCGAGCACGACTTCGTCGAACAGATCGGTGCCGTGATCGGTGGATACGCTGACGGGGCCGCCAGTCTGCGAGCGCCGTACGCTGCGCACCGGTGTGTTCAGCCGCGCGTCGGGAACTCGGCGCAACAGCTTCTCTACGTACTGGCGCGCGCCGCCCTTCACCGTGTACCAACGAGGCCGATTCGTCACCTGGATGAGACCGTGGTTATGGCAGAAGCGGATCATCGTGGCGATCGGGAAGCGCAGCATCTGGTCGGTCGGACAGGACCAGATACAGCCGATCATCGGCAGAAAATACCAGTCGCGGAATTCAGCGCTGAAGCGGTGTTCGGCCAGGAAGTCCCCAATCGCCTGTTGCTGCTCGGTGGCCCTGCCGCGCTCGGCCAGCGTCGTGGCCAGGCGATTGAAGCGCGTCAGGTCGCGCAACATCCGCCAGAAGGCTGGCCGAGCCAGATTTCGGCGCTGCGCGAACACGCTGTTCAGGTCGCTGCCACTCCATTCCAGGCCGATGTCAGGCACCTGCACCGAAAACGACATGTCCGACAGCGCCGTGGGCACCTGCAACTCGCCAAACAGTGCGATCAGCTTCGGATAAGTGCGTTCGTTGAAGACCAGAAAGCCAGTGTCGACGCCATGGATCTGCCCTTCCAGCGTGACATCGACGGTATGGGTGTGCCCGCCGAAATAGGCGCCCGCCTCGAACAGCGTGACCTGCGCCTCGCTGGCCAATGCGTGCGCCACCGACAGGCCCGAGATGCCAGAGCCGATGACCGCCACGCGCCGGACGTTGTCAGACACCCGAAGGCTCCGCAACGCGCACAAAATCAAAGGCGGCGGTGAGGCCTCGAGAAGACATCACCACCGCCTTGAATAAAGAGGCTGCACAGCGCCCGGGGGCGAATAACGGAGGGAGGAGGAATGAAAACCGCCGCCGGATTTCGATCGGTTGTGCCGACTGGCTGTGCAACGCGAAACAGTTTGCAAATGCACTTGCCAGCTTGGGTTTCTCAGGCCTCGTTCCAGAACGAGACCTGATAAACGTCGAAGATGTCAAGTAACGCGCCCAAGTGTAGTCAATAAAACGACAAGGGAGTTCCCCTGATTTTGGGGAGGCCTTGAAAGTCTTCCAGCTTTGCGGCGCAAGGCGGTCTTGTTCGCGTGACTCCTGCGGCATTTCGGCGTGACGATCCATGCTGTCTAAAAACATAACTGAACGGTGTTCCCTTGATTTTGCGGGGTGTCTCAGGGCGCGGCCAGCAGTTTCTCCAGGCTCCGGATGAATGACTTGTCGTCAGGCGCGGTCAGCGCGCTGTAGCTTTCCACCGTCGTGCCGTCTCTGGCAATCACGTATTTGTGGAAGTTCCAACGCGGCGCTGATCCAGTCACCTTGCGCAGATCGGCATAGAGCGGGTTGACATCAGATCCAGCGCTCGTGGAGACGCGAGTCTTGGTGAACATCGGAAACTTGACGCCGAAGGTGCTCGAGCAGAACGAAGCGATTTCACGGTTGCTGCCAGGCTCCTGACTGCCGAAATCATTGGAAGGAAAGCCCAGGACCACCAGACCGCGATCTTGGTACCGGGCGTACAGTGCCTCCAGTCCCTTGTACTGCGATGTGAATCCACAGTAGCTGGCAGTGTTCACGACAACGACGACCTTGCCGCTGTACTGACACAGGTTCTGCGGTTTTTCGTCCTGCAGCCTCGGCATGCTTCGGTCCAGCAAGGCAGGGCAACTCGCAGCCTGCGCAGCCGTCGCGCAGACCAGCAGCATCACTGCCGTAACCATCGATTTCAGTCGGGTCATCGGCGCGCAGAAGATTGATTCGTCCATATTTTGTCCTAGTCAAATTCTTGTCATCAAAGTATATTGTGGGGCCCAACACTCCTATGTGCCATGAGTGATTCCACACGAGGTCTGAAGTCTCTGACGCTGGCCATCGCAGCCGTTGAGCGCGACACCGGCCTGACCAAAGACACGCTGCGGGTCTGGGAGCGCCGCTACGGTTTTCCGCAGCCTGAGCGCGACGTGAATGGCGAGCGTGCCTATCCGCTGGAACAGGTTGAGAAACTGCGCATTGTCAAGCGCCTGATCGACGGCGGACATCGACCTGGGCGCTTGGTGCCAATGCCCATTGAGGCCTTGGTCGAACTCAGCGAGAACACAGTTGACGCCCCTCGGCGCCCCGGGAGCGATCTGACGGCGCCTGACCTGAAGTCTTACCTGGCACTGATGCGTTCGCACGATGTGGATGCGCTGCGTCGCTTGTTGCTGCAAACGCAGATGCGTCTTGGTTTGTCACGCTTCGTCCTCGATGTCGTCCTGCCGCTGAACATGCTGGTGGGCGATACGTGGATGCGCGGTCAGCTAGAGATCTTCGAAGAGCACGCCTACATCGAATGTTTGCAAGGCGTGCTGCGGCAGGCGCTGGCCGGCATTCCCGAAGCCGCACCACTCGATCGGCCGCGGGTGCTGCTGACGACCTTGCCTGGCGAGCCACATGGCCTGGGCCTTCTGCTCGCCGAAACCTTGTTCGCGCTCGATGGCGCGCGCGTGCTGTCTCTGGGCGTTCAGACGCCCGTGTGGGACATCACGCTGGCCGCCTCAGCATACCGTTGCGACATCGTGGCGCTTGGCTTCACCGGCTGCATGAACCCGAACCAGGTGGTTGATGGCCTGACCGAATTGCGCAGCAAGCTGCCGCCGGCCGTCGAGTTATGGGTCGGCGGATCGGCGCCGGTGCTGCACCGCCGTCCGGTCGAGGGCGTCATGGCATTCGCATCGCTGCAGGACATCCACCCGCAGATCGAGCGCTGGCGGCACGGCGGCGCCTGATGGGTTCGGCGCTCGCGTTCCGCGGCAACAAGTCGGCCTTGCCGCAGAAAACCTGTCTCGGCTGCCTGCGTCCGATGACCTGGCGTCGCGCCTGGGCCAAGAATTGGAACGAGGTGAAGTACTGCTCCGATCGCTGTCGTGCAGCCGCGCGTCATCCCCTGTCTTCGCGATGACCGACGCGGTTCGCCGCCTGGTGCTGGTGCTCGGCGACCAGCTCACGCTGGACAGCCCCGCGCTGGCGGGTCTGGAGGCGCAGCGGGACCGTGTGCTGATGATCGAAGCACCCGGCGAAGCGACGGGGGTCTGGAGCCACAAGGCGCGCATAGCGTTGTTCCTCTCGGGCATGCGGCACTTTCGCGATGCCTTGCGGGAGGCCGGTTTCACGGTCGACTACATCGCGTTGGACGACTGCCTCGAGCCCACGTTGGTGGGCCGATTGGCCCGGCAGTTGCAGCGCGTGCGGCCCGAAGTTTTGCGCCTGCTGGAACCTGGCGAATGGCGCTTGCAACAAGACATCGCCACGACGGCTCAGCACGCGGGTGTGGCGCTGCAATGGCTCGATGACCCGCACTTCCTCTGCTCGCGCGCCGACTTTGCGCGCTGGGCGGACAAGTACAACGGCAGTTTACGGATGGAGTATTTCTATCGCGAAATGCGTCGCCGGTACCGCGTCCTGATCGACCGCGATGCGGCCACGCCCGATCAACCCGAAGGGGGTCAGTGGAACCATGACGCCGAGAATCGCAAGGGCTACCCGAAGCGCGGGCCAGGCCTGATCCCGCCGCCGGAAGCGTTCGAGCCAAATGCCCTGACGCGCGAGGTGTTGGCCGACGTCGAGCGGCTGTTTCCCGATCACCCCGGATCGCTCGCGCACTTCGCCTGGCCAGTCACGCGAGCGCAGGCGCGCATGGCATTGCAGGCGTTCATCGAGCATCGCCTTGTCACCTTCGGTGACTACCAGGACGCGATGTGGACGGGCACGCCGTTCGGCTGGCATTCGCTGCTGGCCAGCAGCTTGAACCTCCACTTGCTCGATCCTCGCGAGGTCATTGCCGCAGCTGAGCAGGCGTACCGCGACCGACGCGCGCCGCTGGCGAGCGTCGAGGGCTTCATCCGGCAGATCCTCGGCTGGCGAGAGTTCATCCGCGGCGTCTACTGGCGCGACATGCCGCAGATGGCCGAGGCGAACCACTACAACCACCGCCGTCCGCTGCCGCGCTGGTTCTGGACTGGCGACACACGGATGGCCTGTGCTCGTGACGCGATCGAGCAGACTTTGCAATACGGCTATGCGCATCACATCCAGCGGCTGATGGTGACCGGGCTGTTCGGCCTGCTGGCCGAGATCGATCCGAAGCAGGTCGCCGCCTGGTATCTCGCGGTGTATGTCGACGCGGTCGAATGGGCTGAACTGCCGAACGTGGCCGGCATGGCCCTGTATGCCGACGGCGGCCGGTTCACCAGCAAGCCGTATGTCGCCTCGGGTGCGTACATCCAGCGGATGAGCAACCATTGCGGCGATTGCACTTACGCACCGGACGCCAAGGCGAGCCAGGCGACAGGCAAGCAGCTGTGCCCCTACACCGCGTTGTATTGGCACTTTCTTGATCGCCACGAAGCCGAGTTGAGCGCCAACCCGCGCACCGCCCTGATGGCTCGCCACGTAGCCCGGCTGTCGCCGGCGGAGCGCAAGCGCATCGGTGCCGATGCGCAGCGCGTACTCGATCATCTCGATGACCTTTGACCCACGTTGGCCGCAGCGTCTCTCCCACACGCCGCGCCGGGGCAACGCGACTAAACTCGGGTCAGTTTCAAAACGCCCCGCCTATCATGTCCAGCATGCTTTACCCTGAACTTTTCAAGCAGCTCGAAGCCGTGCGCTGGAGCATGGACACCGACATTCCCTGGGATCGCTTTGACGCCAGTCTGCTCAGCGACGAGCAGGCGCAGACGATCAAGATGAACGCGATCACCGAGTGGGCTGCGCTGCCGGCCACCGAGATGTTCCTTCGCGACAACCGCGACGACAGCGACTTCTCGGCCTTCATGAGCGTCTGGTTCTTCGAGGAACAGAAGCATTCGCTGGTGTTGATGGAGTACCTGCGCCGCTTCCGGCCCGATCTGGTGCCTACGGAAGCCGAGTTGCATGAAGTGCGTTTCGAGTTCGATCCGGCACCTGCGCTGGAGACACTGATGATGCATTTCTGCGGCGAGATCCGCCTGAATCACTGGTATCGCCGAGCGGCCGAATGGCATGACGAGCCGGTGATCAAGGCCATCTACGAAACCCTGGCCCGTGACGAAGCCCGCCACGGTGGCGCCTACCTGCGCTACATGAAGCGCGCGCTGAACAAGGTGGGCGACGAGGCCCGTGCAGCCTTCTCCAAGGTGGGTGTGCTGATGGCGAGCGCCCGCCGCACTGCGCAGGCCTTGCACCCGACCAACCTGCATGTGAACGAAAGCCTGTTTCCGCGCGACACGGTTCAAAGCCGGCTGCCCGACCCGGTGTGGCTCGAAGCCTGGCTCGACCGACAGATCCAGTTCGATGCCGAATGGGAAGGCAAGGTCGTCGATCGCATCCTGCACAACATGAGCCTGCTGATGGAGCGCAGTTTTGCGACGGTGCAGGAGCTGAATCGCTTCCGCAAGGAAGTCACCAACCGGCTCGCAGCGGCGGCACCGCCGAATGTGGGCATTGCCCCGGCCTGAATCACGCCACGCGTGCGTTTCGGCGGACGGGTTTGAATGACGCCCAGCCGATGAGTGATTTCACCCACAAGCTGTGTCTGCCCGATGAGATCGAGCAGCGCACCGCTGCGCTGCCGCACCCAGTGGTGTTCACCAACGGTGTGTTCGATCTGCTGCACCGGGGGCACGTGACCTGCCTGGCGCAGGCGCGTGCCTTGGGCGCCAGTCTGGTCGTTGGGCTCAACAGCGACGCGTCGGCGCGTGGCCTGGGCAAGGGGCCCGAGCGGCCGCTCAACACGCAATTCGACCGTGCCTGCGTGCTGGCCGCGCTGGAAAGCGTCAGTCTCGTCATCACGTTCGACGAGGCGACGCCCGTCGAACTGCTCAAGCGCGTGCGCCCGCAGTGGTACGTGAAAGGCGGCGATTACGACATCGAAGCACTCGCCGAAACCGCGTTGGTGCGCAGCTGGGGCGGCGATGCGCGGGCGCTGCCGTTCGTCGACGGGCAGTCCACCACCACCCTGGTTCAGCGCATTCGCGGCTGATCGGCCCGCAGCGGCAACGGCGTCAGCCGAACACCGCGCGCCACACTGCCAGCACGGCGTTTCGTTGCGCAGCCATTGCGTCCTGCGGCACCTGCGTCGGTTGCTCGTTCAGGCGAGCGGCGTGCTGTGCGCGGCGCAGATCGCGATACGCGTCGGCGGCGGCGATCCCGACCGAAGGCGGCAACAGGCCTGCAGCTTCTGCCCGTTGCAGCAAGGCGATGTTGCCGACGTTCGGGATCAGACTGGGTTCCGTCTTGCTGTGTTCGAGGACCAGCACCTGCACCGCGAACTCGACGTCCATCATGCCGCCGGCACTGTGCTTGATGTCGAACATCTCCCCTTGGACAGGGTGAGCAGCCGACACCTTGTCGCGCATCGATCGCACCTCGGAGCGAAGGGCCACCGGGTCACGCGGCGCTGCGAGCACCTCGCGGCGTACCGCGTCGAAAGGCGCCGCCAGGGCCGGGTCACCGGCGCAGAAGCGAGCCCGCGTCAACGCCTGGTGCTCCCAGGTCCAGGCGGTGTTGCTGCCACGGCCAGTCTGGTACTTCTGGAAGCTTGCGACGGAGGTCACCAGCATGCCTGAGCCACCGTTTGGTCGCAGGGCGGTGTCGATGTCGAACAGCTCGCCAGCGGCGGTGCGCAAGGTCAGCCAGCCGATCAGCTTGCGCACGAAGGCCGCATAGACCTCGCTGGCCTTGTCGGCGTCGGGCTCGCCGGCATCGTCGTAGAGAAACACCACATCGAGGTCGCTGCCGTAGCCCAACTCCTTGCCACCGAGCTTGCCGTAGGCAATGACAGCGACCTGCGGAATCTCGCGGTGGCGCTGCTTCAGATGCTTCCATGCCCAGCGGATGGCGCACGCCAGGGTGGCATCGACAAGCGCCGAGAGGTCGTCGGCCACCTGCTCGACGGTGATGTGGCCCTCGACATCGCGCACCAATGTGCGAAATACCTCTGCATGGTGTGCACGACGCAGCGTGTCAAGCAGCGCCTCTTCATCGACATGGCCCGAGCGGCCCCAGGCCGCGTAGCGCGCTTCCAGGTCGGCGGTGAACTCGTGGGCATCAAAACGGCTGTGCAGCAACCGCTGATCGGCCAGTTCATCGACGACACCGGGATGCAGCATCAGGTAGCGGATCGGCCAGCGCGCCAGCCCGAGGAGGCGCAACAGCCGGTTCTGGACCTCGGGCCGTTCGGCCAGCAAGGCGATGTAGCTTTCGCGGCGCAGCAGCGGTTCCAGCCAGTCGATGAACCGTGCGGCGGCGTCGATCGTGCAGCGACCGTCCCTCACCGCGTCAGCGGCGCGCAGCACCAATTTCGCCAGCCGTGCCTTGCTCTCGTCGCGCAGCACCTTGATCTTCGGGTGCTCGCACCAGGGCTTGACCCGCTCCGCCAGCGCCTCTGGCAACTTGGCGAGGAATTCACCACTGTCCACTGGCTGTGGGCTGGGCACGCAACCGCGGCAGCTGATGCCGTGGGCATTCGTGGGTGCTGCCTGACCCTCGTGCAGCAGGGCATCGAACTCGGTGGCGACGAACTCTCGGATTTCGCACAGCCGATCGAGCAGTTCACAGGTGTCGGCCGTGCAACTCAAATCCAGGCTGCCTGCGATCCACCGCAGATCGGCATCGGCGCTGGGCAGCAGGTGTGTCTGCTGGTCGTCGAGAAACTGGATGCGGTGTTCGAGGCGCCGCAAAAAGACATAGGCGTCAGCCAGCCGCGCTGCACTGGCGGGTTTCATCAGGCCGCCCGCGGCGAGCTTGTCGAGTGCCTTCAGCGTTGAGCGCGTCCGGATCTCCGGGAATTGGCCGCCGCGCACCACCAACAGCAATTGAACGATGAATTCGATCTCGCGGATGCCACCTCGCGACAGCTTCACATCATTGGCGCGTTCGGGGCGACCTGCAGCGCGCCGCTGTGCCTCGTCGCGGACCTTGCGGTGCAGTTGTCGCAGGCCTTCGAAGACCCCGTAGTCGAGGTAGCGGCGGTAGACAAAGGCATTGACGGTGCTGCGCAGCGCCTGGATCTGCGGCGTGGCGATGCATGCGCGCGGCGCGACGACGCGGCTCTTCAGCCAGGCAAAGCGCTCCCACTCGCGGCCATGCGCCTGCAGGTACTCTTCCAGCATCGGCAGGCTGACAACAGGAGGCCCGGAATTGCCGTTCGGCCGCAGCGCCAGATCGACACGGAACACGAAGCCGTCTTCCGTGGTTTCACCAATCAAAGCGTACAGGCTGCGCACCACCTGTGAAAAGTACTCGTGCGCGCTCAGCGGCTGCGGTCCGGCGGTGTCGCCGCTGTCCTCATAGACATAGATCAGATCGATGTCCGACGACACGTTCAGCTCGCGGGCGCCCAGCTTGCCCATGCCAATGATCCAGAACTCGATGCGCCGGCCCTGCGCATTGAGCGGCGGGCCGTTGCGCGAGTCCTGCTCGGCCATCGCGTGCTGCAGCGCCACGTCCAAGGTGGTCTCGGCGAGGTCGGTCATCGCGGCGGTGATGTCCTGCATTGCCGCGCCCTCTTCGATATCGAGCACCGCCAGACGTTCAAGCACGAGCTGGCGTGTCACCCTCAGTGCACTGGCGAGGGTGCGCCCACCGGCGATGAAGCGTTGAATCAACTCGGCAATCACAGCCGACCGCGGCAGGCCTGGTGGCAGCATGCCGAGCTCGTCGGCATAGCGCCGGCGGATGCGCTGCACGAAACGGCTGTGGTCGGCGAATGCTGCGGTTTGGGCGTTGACTGCAGACGCCACTGAGCTCGATTTTGGAACCGTGTCGGAGCTGAGGGAACCCATGGGCTGGTCTGAGGGTCTGTGCTAGATTGTGTTGAGGCGAATGTGAACCGCGCGGTGTCTTCGGGATGATCGCCCGTCCGGCATGAGATTCAGGCGCTGATGCTGCCACTGGGCTTCCGCCTCCCCTCGCCGACGCACCACCCACCGCGGCGCCCCGCACCACCGATGCCTGTTCAAGAAGACGCCACGACCTCCGAGCTGCCCCATCAACGCCTCGCCTCGGTGCGTTGGCAGATTCGCACCATCAAGGCACTGGGCCTGCTGCTGGTCGCAGCGTGGGGCCTGTTGATCGCAGCGTGGATCGCATTGCACGCGGTCATTCTGCCGCACATCGACCGTTGGCGAGTTCCGATCGAACAGTACGCCAGCCAGTTTCTCGGCCAGCCGGTGCGCATCGGCACGGTCATCGTCGACACGAATGGATGGCTGCCAACACTCGAGTTGCGTGACGTGACCTTGCTCGACACCCAAGCCAGACCGGTGTTGCAGTTGCCTCGGGTGGTCGGTGCGTTGTCGGTGAAATCGCTCTTCGCCTTGCAGCCGCGCTTCTCTCAGTTGTTGATCGACGGCGCCGACCTTGAAGTCCACCGAGATGCCGCCGGCAGGATCTTCTTGGCCGGGTTCGACGTGGGCTCAACCAGCACGGACCCTCGGCCCTTGTACAACTGGCTCTTCAGGCAGCACGAGGTGGTTTTGCGCAACGGCTCGGTGCGCTGGCGTGATGCATTGCATCCGGCCGAGCCACAGCGATTCACCGATGTGCAGGTGGTGACTCGCAACAGCTTGCGCCGCCATGATCTGCGCATCGATGTGACGCCGCCAGAACACTGGGGTGATCGTGTCACGCTCATCGGCCGCTTCACACAGCCGCTGTTGGCCGAACCTTCCGACTGGATGCGCTGGCGCGGCACCTTGTATGCCAGCGTTCCGAAGCTGGATGTCGCTGCGCTTCAGCCTCACATGAGGCTGCCTGCTGGCTTGACGCAGGCGAAGGGTGCGCTGCGGGTGTGGATCGACGTGGCCGATGGTCTGGCCGATGCAGCCACGCTGGATGTGGCGCTGCGGGATGTGCACTTGAAGCCGCGCCCCGATCGCGATGCGCTGGCGCTCGCCGACATGTCAGGGCGGCTGATGGGCCGACGCGATGCGCAAGGTGTGGCGTTGGAGGCTCGCGAGTTCGGCTTTGCCACCTCCGATGGCCTGCGCTGGCCGGCCAGTACCGGGGCGGTGCGCTGGCAGCAGTCGCCTACGGGTGAGATGACCGGCGGTCAGCTGAGCGCTGAACACCTGGACCTCGCCTTGATCGCTCAGGTGGTGCATCGGCTGCAACTCGGTGAGGCCTCCGACCGTTGGATGGCCGATTTGAACCCGCGTGGCCGAGTCGAGGGCGTCAAGCTGAGTTGGGAGGGTGCCATCGGCACCGAAGCCGCAGCAACGGCTCAGCCTGCGGGTGCCGCGGCCTCAGCGGTGAGCTGGGGCCTGCCGCTGCGGTACGAGCTGCGCGCCACGGTGAGCGGCTTGGTCCTGGCCGCCGCGGCGGCTGCCGACCCACGCGAAGCCGGTCGGCCGGGCTTGCGCAATGCCGATCTGGTGCTCAGTGCCAACGAGCGAGGCGGCGAGGCCCGGCTCGCGATGAAGCAGGGTGAGCTGGATCTCCCCGGGGTACTTGCCGAGCCGGTGTTGCCTCTGGATCGCCTTGACACTTCGTTCAACTGGCGCATCGAGTCGCCGAGCACGCCCGGCACACCGAAGCACGTGGTGGTGAAGGTGCCGCAAGCCAGCTTTGCCAATGCCGATCTGCACGGCGAGTTCAAAGGCAGCTGGTCGACCGGCACCGCGACGGCGGCGAGCGCCGACGGCGCCGATGTGCGTTTTCCGGGCCGGCTCGACCTGGACGGCTTGCTGACCCAGGCCGACGCGACGCGTGTAGCGCGTTACCTGCCGCTGGGCATCGACGCCGAGGCGCGCCACTACGTTGAACATGCGGTCCAGGCGGGACGCTTGTCGCGCGTCAGCTTCCGCGTGAAGGGCGATCTGAACGAGTTTCCGTTTGCCGACGCGCGCACGGCCGGCGAGGGCGAGTTCCGCATCGAGGGCCAGGTCGAGGATCTCCGCTTCGCTTATGTGCCCAGTCTGCCGGCGACCGCTGCCGGGCCGGCTTACGCCTCCCCATGGCCGGCACTCGAAGCGCTGAGCGGCGAACTGATCTTCGACCGGCTGTCGATGGAGATCCGCCATGCACAGGCGACCACGCAGGGCGTGAAACTGACCGGCCTCCAAGGCGGGATCAAGCGGCTGGATGAGCGACCGGTGCTGGTCCTGGACGGCGCGGGGCGCGGTGGCTTGGCCGACCTGCTGCGCTTCGTCAATGCGTCCCCAGTGGGCGGCTGGATCGATAACGCGCTGGCGCAGAGCACCGCCACTGGCAATGCGGATCTGAAGCTGGCGCTGACCGTACCGCTGGCCGACCCGCCCGCTACGGCCGTGCGAGGCAGCGTCTCACTGGCGGCCAGTGACTTCCGGCTGCGCCCGGGTACACCGATGCTCAGTGGCGCGCGCGGCCGCATCGATTTCTCGCAGAAGGGTTTCTCTATCTCTGGCGCCGTCGGCAAGCTGTTGGGCGGTGAATCGAGCATTGACGGCGGCGTGCAGCCCGACGGTTCGATGCGTTTCGCTGCGCAGGGCACGGTGACCGCCGACGGGCTGCGACGCAGCAGCGATGCGGGCGGACCTGCGCTGGCGCGTCTTGCTGCCTCGCTCAGCGGGCAGACGGCCTACCGGGCGACCCTGAATCTGTTGAACGGCAAGCGCGACCTGCTCGTGACCAGCAACCTGGTGGGCCTGGCCAGCGAATTGCCGCTGCCTTTGTCCAAGGCTGCCGAGGCGCCGCTCCCACTGCGTTTCCAGGTCGGAGCGCTTGCCGATACGACGACCGGGACCCATGCCGCCCGCGACCTCATCCGCTTCGACCTTGGCAATCTGCTGCAGGCGCAATACGCACGCGATGTCTCCGGTGCCATCCCCAGAGTGCTGCGCGGCGGCATTGGCGTGATGGAGCCAGCGCAGATGCCCATGGCCGGTGTGGCGGCCACGCTCAACCTGGCCAGCGTGAACCTCAGCGAATGGCAGAGACTTTTCGACGGCCTGGGCATGGCGCCGAGCGCCGCCGCGGGCAGCGAGGCCAGCGCCGTGGCATCGGCGTCCGCCAGCTACCTCCCCTCGACCATCGGCCTGCGGGCGCGCGAGGTGCAGATCGGCAGTCGCCGGCTGAATCAGGTGGTCGCCAAGGCGGTGCTCGATGGCCAGCTGTGGCGGGTCAACCTCGAATCAGAGCAGGCCAGCGGCAACATTGAATACCGACCGCCGCGCACAGTCGCCAACCCTTCGCCCGGCACCGGCGAAGTGGGTGTCGCGGGCTCCGCCGGTCGCATCTACGCCCGTCTTGCTCGGCTGTCGCTGCCGAAGGAAGACGCTTCGGACGTCGAGACGCTGCTCGATCAGCCGACCCAGTCTGTTCCCGCACTCGACATCGTTGTGGATGACCTGGTGCTCGGTGACAAGCGGCTCGGGCGGCTGGAACTGGACGCGGTCAATCGTGCTGGTGCCCGCGAGTGGCTGCTCACGCGCCTTGCGCTGACCACGCCGGATGCAAGGCTGACCGCCAGTGGCAATTGGGCTGCGGCTCCGGGGGGCGCCAATGCCCCGGCGGGTGCCGCTGCGACGCCAGCCTCCGTGCGTCGTGTCGCGCTGAACTTCAAGCTTGAACTGATCAACGGCGGCGCGCTGGTCGAACGGCTGGGCTTTGGCAAGCTGGTCAAGGGAGGCAAAGGTGGTCTGTCGGGGCAGATTTCCTGGGACGGCTCGCCGCTGGCGATGGACTACCCGAGCCTGACTGGCCAGATCAACCTGTCGGTGGCAGCGGGGCAGTTCCTCAAGGCAGATCCGGGCGTCGGGCGGTTGCTCGGTGTGCTCAGTCTGCAGGCGCTGCCGCGGCGCTTCGTGCTCGACTTCCGCGACGTGTTTCAGCAGGGCTTTGCCTTCGACGACATCAGCGGCGACCTGCAGATTGCCAAGGGCGTCGCACAGACCAACAATCTGCGCATGCGCGGGGTGCAAGCGGCGGTGCTGATGGAAGGCAAGACCGACATCGAACAGGAAACCCAGGACCTGCGGGTGATCGTCGTGCCCGAGATCGATGCGGGCACGGCGTCGCTGGCTTACGCGGCGATCAACCCGGCGATCGGCCTGGGCGCGTTTCTCGCGCAGACCTTGTTCAGCAAACCGCTGATCGCTGCCAGCACGCGGGAATTCCGCATCACAGGTTCCTGGGCTGAACCGAAGGTCGACAAAGTGGAGCGTAGCTTCACCGACGCCGTACCCAAGATCCCGGCGCCGAGCGTCGCGCCGCCGCCTCCCCTTCCCGCGACCTCGTCGGCCAGTGACTCTGAAGGAAAGCCATGAAGATTGCCGCACTGCAAATGGTTGCCACACCTGACGTCGAGCGTAACCTCGCGGCAGCCCAACGGCTGATGGCGCGGGCGGCCGATGCGGGCGCCACGCTGGTGGCGCTGCCAGAGTATTTCTGCCTGATGGGCCACAACGATCGCGACAAGCTCGCGATCGCCGAGGACGCGGGCTCCGGGCCGATCCAGGACAGCCTGTCTGCTGCAGCCCGCCGGCATGGCCTGTGGGTGATCGGCGGCACGCTGCCGATCCGCAGCGACGATGCAGACCACGTCTACAACGCATGCTGCGTCTATGCGCCCGATGGCACGCAGGCCGCGCGGTACGACAAGATCCACCTGTTCTGCTTCGACAACGGCCGCGAACGCTATGACGAAGGCCGCGTGCTGCGCGGTGGCAGTGAGCCCGTGGCCTTCGGCGCAGCGGTCGCGGGGTCGCCGGCGCCGATCAGGGTCGGCCTGAGCATCTGCTACGACCTGCGCTTTCCGGAGCTGTACCGCACGTTGATGGCGACACCCGGCCAACCGCCCTGCGACCTGATCGCGGTGCCCGCTGCGTTCACCCACACCACGGGCCGGGCGCACTGGGAACTGCTGCTGCGCGCCCGCGCGGTCGAGAACCAGTGCTATGTCATCGCGTCGGCGCAAGGTGGGCTGCACGAGAACGGTCGGCGCACCTGGGGCCACAGCATGGTCATCGACCCGTGGGGCGAGGTGCTCGCCGTGCAGCCCGAAGGCGAGGGCGTGGTGCTGGCCGACCTCGATCTGGATCGGCTGGCCGCCGTGCGATCGCAGCTGCCGGCGCTCGCGCACCGGCGGCCCGACGGGCGGTTCTGATTCAGGCCGGCTGGGGCGGCGCCGCGGCTGCGATCACCTGCGCGACGGCCGCCGTCAGCTTCTTGCCGTAAGGCACATGCAGAAATTCGTTCGGCCCGTGAGCATTGCTCTTCGGGCCGAGCACGCCGCACACCATCATCTGCGCAGCAGGGAAGCCGCGCTGCAACAGGCTCATCAGCGGGATCGTGCCGCCTTGGCCGATGTGGCCGCAGGGGGCGCCGAAATGGTGTTGTGACGCGGTGTTCAGCGCGTCTTCGAGCCAGGGCGCCAGCGTCGGCGCGTTCCAGCCTGTCGCCCCGGAGGGGCGGCCCCCACCGCCACCGCCCGATCGACCATCGGCACTGAAAGTCACCTTCGCGTTGTAAGGCGCGTTGTCTTCGAGCAGCGCCTTCAGCTTGGCGGCGGCCTCGTTGCCATCCACGAGCGGCGGCAGGCGCAGGCTGAGTTTGAATGCGGTGTAGGGCCGCAGCACATTGCCAGCGCTGCGCATCTCGGGAAAGCCGTCGGCACCGGTGACGCTGAGCGTCGGTTTCCAGGTGCGCCGGATCAGCGCGTCGAACGGGTCACTGGTGGTGGGCAAGCTGGGTCCGCCATCCGCACCACAGGCCCATGGAAAGCGCTTCCAGACCTCGTCGCCAAGGGCCAGCGCGGTGGCCCGGGCCTGGTCGACGCGGTCGGGCGGGATCTCGCAGTGGAAGCTCGCTGGCAGCAGCTCGCCGGTCTTCGAGTCTTCCAGCCGGTCGAGCACCTGGCGCAGGATGCGGAAGCTCGACGGTACCAGGCCGCTCGAATCGCCCGAGTGCACGCCCTCGGTCAGCACCTCGACCTTCAGCACGCCGCTCACCATGCCGCGCAGGCTGGTGGTCAGCCACAGCTGGTCGTAGTTGCCGGCGCCACTGTCCAGGCACACCACCAGGCCAACGCGGCCGAGTTGCGGCTTCAACGCATCGATGTAGGCCGGCAGGTCGAACGAGCCGCTTTCCTCGCAGCTCTCGATCAGACCGACGCAGCGCGGGCGCGGGATGCCCTGTGCATCGAGCGCCATGATCGCGGTCAACGAGGCGTAGACGGCATAGCCATCATCGGCGCCGCCGCGACCGTACAGCAGGCCGTTCTCCAGCTTTGGGGTCCACGGGCCGAGGTCGTTGCGCCAGCCGCTGAACTCGGGCTGCTTGTCGAGGTGGCCGTACATCAGCACCGTGGCCGCGTCGCTCGCATTGCCGCCTGGGCAGGTCGCCGGCACGTCGAAAAAGATCACTGGCGTGCGGCCCGGCAGGCGCACCACTTCGAGCTTGAGTCCGGCCACCGGCTGCCCCTCGACCCATTGCGCCGCATCGCTGACCACACGCTCGATATGGCCGTGGGCCTGCCATTCGGCATCAAACAGCGGGCTCTTCGCCGGGATCGCGATGTAGTCGATCAGTGCCGGCACGATGGCCTCGTCCCAGGTACGGTCGCAGAACGCGGCGATGGCTGCGGCGTGATGAGACGCCTCGGGTGGGGGCGGGGGCAGCAAGGGGTCGCGGGCATTCATCAGCGCTCTCCAGGGACATTCCCGGCCAGTGTAGGAGCGCCATCGTCTGCAGGTACCTCACGTACCGCAGCGAAGCGCAGGGTGAATCGCACGCCTGGACCGAAGGCGGTATCGGCCGGGTCGCCCGGGTGCTCGCGGGGTGGCAGGTCGGCGTCGGCGATCAGCAGCTCGGCACTGTGCTGGGTGGCAATCTGGCGCACGATCGCCAGCCCCAGCCCGGAGCCGTCGACCTGCGTGCCAAGCAGCCGGTAGAACGGGCGGAACACCTGCTCGCGCTCGGCCAGCGGGATGCCCGGCCCGGAGTCCTCGACCTGGATCGTCACCGTCTGACCGAACGGGTCGTCGATCACCCGCACCGTGACCACGCCGCCGGACGGCGTGTAGTGCAGCGCGTTGTCGACCAGGTTGCGGATCAGCTCGCCCAGCAGCATCCGGTGGCCCCAGACCTTCAGGCCGACGGATGCGCTCGCCACACCACCCTCCGGCGTGGCAGCCTCCGGGCCTTCGTAACCCAGGTCGATGCGTTTCTCGAGGGCCCGAGGCACGAAGTCCTGCACCGTCTCGACGGCCAGCTCCGCCAGATCGACCGGCACCAGCGCGATCGTGTGATCCCGGTCTTCAGACCGTGCCATCGACAGCAGCTGGTTGACCATGTGCGCAGCGCGCTCGCTGGAGAGCGCGATCTGTCGCAGCGAACGCTTGATGTCCGCTGGCTCGCTCCGGCCGGCGTCGATGTCGCGCTGCGCCAGCTCGGCTTGCATGCGCAGTCCGGCCAGCGGCGTCTTCAACTGGTGTGCCGCGTCCGACAGGAAGCGCTTTTGCGAGCCCATCGAGCGGTCGAGCCGCGCCAGCAGGTCATTGATGGCGCGAACAAGCGGCGACACCTCTTCCGGTGCATCGCGTTCGTCGATCGGGCTCAGATCGCTGCTCTCGCGCTTGCGGATGCGTTGCTGCAGTTCGTTGAGCGGCGCGATGCCGCGCACCAGGGCCAGCCACACCAGCAGCACCGCCAGCGGCAGGATGACGAACTGCGGCAGGATCACGCCCTTGATGATCTCGGTGGCCAGCCGGGATCGTTTGCCCAGCGTCTCGGCCACCTGCACCAGCGGCGCCGCATCGCCCGGGCGCCCCGGCACATCGACCCACAGATAAGCCACACGCACGCTTTCGTCGTGGATCGTGTCGTCGCGGTAGCGCAACTCGCCGGGCGGCGCACGGTCTTCTTCCGACGGCACCGCCAGCGCCCGGTCGCCGCTGAGGTATTCACCACGCAGCCCGAGCACCTGATAGAACACATCGTCGGCCTCGTCGGCACGCAGGATCTCCGAAGCGCCGGCGGGCAGCGTGAAGACGGCGGTGGTGGCGCCCGGTGCCGCCGTGATCGCGACCTGCTTGGACAGCACCCGCACCATGTCGGCCAGCTCGCGGTCGTAAGGCTGGTTGGCGATGCCTTGCGCCACCAGCCAGGTCAGTACCACGCTCATCGGCCACAGCACCAGCAAGGGCGCGAGCATCCAGTCGAGGATCTCGCCGAAGAGGGAACGTTGCTCGCGAGGGGTGTTGGCCATGGAAGGGCGCAGCTTCTCAGGTCGAGATTTTCTCCAGGCAGTAGCCCAGCCCCCTCACGGTGGCGATGCGCACCGGGCCCTGTTCGATCTTCTTGCGCAGGCGGTGGATGTACACCTCGATCGCGTTGTTGCTGACCTCTTCGCCCCATTCGCACAGATGGTCGACCAGTTGGTCCTTGCTGACCAGCCGCCCGGCACGCTGCAGCAGCACCTCCAGCAGGCTGATCTCGCGTGCCGACAATTCGAGCACCTGGTCGTTGATGTAGGCCACGCGTCCGGTGGCGTCGAAGGTCAGCGGCCCGTGCTTGATCATGCTCGAGGCGGTGCCCAGGCCACGGCGCGTCAGCGCGCGTACACGGGCCTCCAGCTCCTGCAGGGAGAAGGGCTTGGCCATGTAGTCGTCGGCGCCGAGGTCCAGGCCCTTGACTCGCTGCTCGACGCTGTCTGCCGCCGTCAGGATCAGCACCGGCACACTCGAGCCGCGTGCGCGCAGCTTGCGCAGCACCTCCAGGCCATGCACCTTGGGAAGCCCGAGGTCGAGGATCACCATGTCGAACTCGTGCGAAGTCAGTGCCGCATCCGCGTCACTGCCGTTGTTGACCTGATCGACCGCGTAGCCCGCACTGCGCAGCGAGCGAAGCAGGCCGTCGGCCAGCACTTGGTCGTCCTCGGCGATCAGAACCCGCATCCCTGTGTCCTTTCAGCTGACCCGGCAACGCAACGGCCGGCGTGACAAGCCAGTTTAGGGTTCGACCTCCGTGCCAAGAAGCGAGCCGGCATGGCTGTATACCCGTAGCTCGCCGCCGGTCAGCCACCCCCTAAGAGCGGTATTCATTCAAAAAATCGCCGCTAAACTACTGTACAGATATCCAGCTTTTGCAATAATCCATCCGTCACTCCGGAGAACCCCATGGACGCACCCGTCAAAGCCCTGAACACCGAAAAAGCCAAAGCCCTGCAGGCCGCGCTCGCGCAAATTGAAAAGCAGTTCGGCAAGGGCACGATCATGCGTCTGGGCGAAGGCGAGGTGATCGACGACATCGAAGTGGTGTCTACCGGCTCGCTGGGTCTCGACATCGCGCTCGGCGTCGGCGGCCTGCCGCGCGGCCGCGTCGTCGAGATCTACGGGCCGGAATCCAGCGGCAAGACCACGCTGACGCTGCAGGTCATCGCCGAAATGCAGAAGGTCGGCGGCACCTGTGCCTTCATCGACGCCGAACACGCGCTCGACACTGCTTACGCACAAAAGCTCGGCGTCAATCTGCAGGAACTGCTGATCAGCCAGCCCGATACTGGCGAGCAGGCACTCGAAATCGTCGACGCACTGGTCCGCTCCGCCTCCGTCGATCTGGTCGTCATCGACTCGGTTGCCGCCCTGACGCCGAAGGCTGAAATCGAAGGCGAGATGGGCGACTCGCTGCCCGGTCTGCAGGCGAGGCTGATGAGCCAGGCGCTGCGCAAGCTGACCGGCACCATCAAGAAGACCAACACCATGGTCATCTTCATCAACCAGATCCGCATGAAGATCGGCGTGATGTTCGGAAGCCCCGAAACCACCACCGGCGGCAACGCGCTGAAGTTCTATGCCTCGGTCCGCCTCGACATCCGCCGCATCGGCAGCATCAAGAAGGGCGAGGAGGTCATCGGCAACGAGACCAAGGTCAAGGTGGTCAAGAACAAGGTATCGCCGCCCTTCAAGACCGCCGAGTTCGACATCCTCTACGGAGAAGGCATCAGCCGCGAGGGCGAAATCATCGACATGGGCGTCGAAGCCAAGGTGCTCGAAAAGAGTGGCGCCTGGTACGCCTACAAGGGTGAAAAGATCGGCCAGGGCAAGGACAACGCCCGCGAATTCCTGCGCGAGAACCCGGCGCTGGCCTTCGAGATCGAGAATCTGGTGCGCGAAGCCGTCGGCATCCCCGCTTTGCCGCCTCTCGATGGCAGCGAGGCGCCGAAGGCTGCCAAGGAACGCCCCCCCAAGGCGTGATCCGCGTTGACGCAACTCCTCGGCGCGTGGCGACCGCGCACCTGCCACGATGAAGCCACGGCTGTCACTGAAGGGCCGGGCGCTTCAATGGCTTGCGCAACGCGAGCACAGCCGCCTGGAGCTGCGCCGCAAGCTGCTGCGGCGCTTGCGTGAAGACGCCCGCCGCGACGACACGGGCGCACAAGGCCTGCCGGCAGACGGCCACGCCGAGGTCGAGTCCGTGCTCGATTGGCTGCAAGCCCACCGCTACCTGAGCGACGAACGTTTCGTCGAAAGCCGAGTTCATGCGCGTGCATCGCGCTTCGGCAACCTGCGGATCCATCAGGAGCTGTCACAGCACGGCGTCGAACTCACGCCGGCGATCGTCAGCGAGTTGCGCGACAGCGAAAAAGCGCGTGCTCGCGAAGTTCAGCAGCGCAAGTTCGGCTCACCGCCCGCCACGCCAGCCGACCGCGCGAGACAGGCCCGATTTCTGGCCGGGCGGGGGTTTTCGGCCGAGGTGGTCTGGCAGGTATTGCGGGGAGCTGTCGATCACGACGACGATTGACGCCAGCCCTCCAACAACCACCGAAGCGTTCCGCGGTTTAGAACACCTTTGCATGTGGCAACGGTGCCGGTTGTCGAGGGCGTGGGGGGACACGAGCGGAGCTGGTCACCCCACGCTCTCGGAAGCACTCCGTGCAAGCTTCCCGTACAGCCAGTTGTCAGGTAAGTCCCCGAAAATCCTCGAATCGCCCGTTTGGAGAGCCAGTTCAGGCCGATATCGGGATATCCCTCGCTTCCGCCGATAATTTCGGCTGATCTCTTCTCTGTCAGAAAGACCCCGAATGAAAATCCATGAATATCAAGGCAAAGAATTGCTGAGCCGCTATGGCATCCCGGTGCCGAAGGGCTATCCGGCGTTCAGCGTCCACGAGGCGCTCGAAGCCGCACAAAAGCTGGGCGGCCCGGTCTGGGTAGTGAAAGCGCAGATTCATGCGGGTGGTCGAGGCAAGGGCGGTGGCGTGAAGTTGGCCCGCTCGCTCGACGATGTGAAGAAGCTGTCGGGCGAAATCCTCGGCATGCAACTGAAGACCCACCAGACCGGCCCCGAAGGCCAGAAGGTGCGCCGCCTGTACATCGAGGATGGCGCGGACATCAAGAAAGAGCTCTACGTGTCGCTCGTGACCGACCGCGCGTCGCAGAAGGTCGCGATGATCGCGTCGAGCGAGGGCGGCATGGACATCGAGCAGGTCGCGCACGACACCCCCGAGAAGATCGTTACTGAACTGATCGATCCTCTGGTCGGCATGACCGACGCGCAAGCCAAGAAGGTGGCCATCGCCGTCGGCCTGGCCGAGGGCTCGCACGCCCAGGCCGTGACGCTGTTCCAGAACCTGTACCGCTGCTACATGGAAACGGACGCCTCGCTGGTCGAGATCAACCCACTGAACTGCGACAGCAAGGGCAACCTGATCGCGCTGGACGCGAAGTTCAACTTCGACAGCAACGCGCTGTTCCGGCACCCCGAGATCGTCGCCTACCGCGACCTCGATGAAGAAGACCCGGCCGAGATCGAGGCCAGCAAATTCGACCTGGCCTACATCCAGCTCGACGGCAACATCGGCTGCCTGGTCAATGGCGCCGGTCTCGCCATGGCGACGATGGACACCATCAAGCTGTTCGGCGCCGAGCCGGCCAACTTCCTCGACGTAGGCGGCGGCGCGACCGCCGAGAAGGTGACCGAAGCCTTCAAGATCATGCTGGGCAATCCGAAGGTCAAGGCCATCCTGGTCAACATCTTCGGCGGCATCATGCGCTGCGACACCATCGCCGAAGGCGTCATCGCCGCCTGCAAGGCGGTCAACCTCACCGTGCCGCTGGTCGTGCGGATGAAGGGCACCAACGAAGACATCGGCAAGAAGATGCTGAAGGACTCGGGCCTGCCCATCATCAGCGCCGATTCGATGGCCGATGCCGCCCAGGCCGTGATGGCCGCGTTGAAGTAAGCGCCCCGAGACCAAGGACACACACATGAGCATCCTGATCAACAAAGACACCAAGGTCATCACGCAGGGAATCACCGGCAAGACGGGCCAGTTCCACACCCGCATGTGCCGCGACTACGCCAACGGCCAGAACTGCTTCGTCGCCGGCGTCAACCCGAAAAAGGCCGGCGAAGACTTCGAGGGCATCCCGATCTACGCCAGCGTCAAGGACGCCGCCAAGAACACCGGCGCCACCGTCAGCGTGATTTACGTGCCGCCCGCGGGCGCTGCAGCCGCCATCTGGGAAGCGGTCGAGGCCGATCTCGATCTGGCCATCTGCATCACCGAGGGCATCCCCGTGCGCGACATGCTGGAAGTGCGCAACAAGATGATCCAGAAGGAGGCCAAGGGCGGCAAGAAGACGCTGCTGCTGGGCCCCAACTGCCCCGGTCTGATCACGCCGGAAGAAATCAAGATCGGCATCATGCCGGGTCACATCCACCGCAAGGGCCGCATCGGCGTGGTCAGCCGCTCCGGCACGCTGACCTACGAAGCCGTCGCACAGCTCACCGAGATCGGTCTCGGCCAGTCCAGCGCGGTGGGCATCGGCGGTGACCCGATCAACGGGCTCAAGCACATCGACATCATGCGGCTGTTCAACGACGACCCGGACACCGATGCGGTGATCATGATCGGCGAGATCGGTGGCCCCGACGAGGCCGAAGCAGCCGTCTGGTGCAAGGCCAACATGAAGAAGCCGATCGTCGGATTCATCGCGGGCGTGACGGCCCCCGCAGGCAAGCGCATGGGCCATGCCGGTGCGCTGATCTCGGGCGGGGCTGACACGGCCGATGCGAAGCTCGCAGTGATGGAAGCCAGCGGCTTCACCGTGACGCGCAACCCGTCCGAGATGGGCAAGCTGCTGAAGAAGCTGCTCTGATGCCCGACAGGCGCCGGGCGTCGGCGGTTCCTGCGCCGCCCGGCGCCTCGATCCCCAGGTCGCTCGACGCCCGGGCAGTGCTCGGACGAGCGATGCTCGACTCAGAGTTCCTGCGCGATCCTTATCCGACCTATCGTGCTCTTCGCGACGCCGCGCCGCTCGCCTGGAGCGAAGAGTTCTTCGGCGGCGCCTGGCTGGTCTCGCGCCATGCCGATGTCGAACTGGTGCTGCGCGATGCGCGCTTCTCGGCGCAGCGCACCGGTGGTTGGGTCATGCATCCGGCAGACGAGGCGCACACGAATCGCCGCAAAGCCCGTTCCGAGCTGAGCGGTTTCCAACGGCTGTTTGCCCGGGCGATGATCTTCCTCGACGCGCCGGACCACACCCGCGTGCGCCAAGTGATGTCGGCCGCATTCCGCCCGTCCGATCTGCAGCGTCTGGCGCCGCGCATCGAGAGGGCAGTGGCCGAGCGGCTGGCGGCCGTCGACAGCGATTCGCCGTTCGATTTCGTCAGCGCGCTGGCGCGCCCGCTACCGGCCCAGGTGATCGGCATGTTGATGGGCCTGGACGAAGGCGAGGGCGATGCCCCGGCCGATGTCGTGGCCTGGTCCGACGAGCTTGCTCAGTTTGTGGGTGCCCCGGCGCCGAACCGCCAGCAGGCCCTGAGCGCCCAGACCGCGCTTCTCGCGATGGCCCGACATTTCGACGGGCTGCTGGCGCGGCGCCGCGCAGCGCTGGCCGGTGGGGCTGACCCACGCGACGATGTGATCGGCCGCCTGCTGCTGGCCGAGCGCACTGGTCAGATCCGCGGCAGCGCCGAGTTGCTGGCGCAGTGCGTGATGCTGCTGTTTGCCGGCCATGAAACCACGCGTCACCTGCTGGCCAACGGCCTGCGCACATTGCTGTCGCATCCAGACCAGTGGCGCCAGTTGCAGCGCGACCGGACGCTGCTGCCCGGCGCAGTGCGCGAACTGCTGCGCTACGACAGCCCGGTGCAATACACCGGGCGCCGAGTGGCGACGGACCTGGTGCTGCACGGCCAGATATTGCGCCGTGGCGAGCTGGTCGTTGCGCTCATCGGCGCCGCCAACCGTGACCCGACCCGCCACGAGCGGCCCGACGCGCTGGACATCACCCGCCGCACTGCGCCGCCGCTGGCCTTCGGGCAGGGCCCGCATGTGTGCATAGGCGCCGCGCTGACCTTGATGGAAGCGCAGGCGGTTTTCGCGCAGGTGCTTGAACGCTGGCCCGACCTGGCGCTGAGCCCGACCGCTTTACCCCACTGGACCGGCAATGCCTTGTACAGAGGCCTCAATGAACTGTCGGTGCAGTGCTCAGGTCTGCCTGCGGGCACGCAGACCGCGACACCTACACTGCCGGTGCCACTCTCAGCGATTTCACCGGACGCCGAATGCAAGCATTGATGACCCCCGAGTTCTGGATCGCCGTCGGGCAGATCATCATGATCGACATCCTGCTCGGCGGCGACAACGCGGTGGTGATTGCGCTGGCCTGTCGCAAGCTGCCACCGGCCCAGCGCACCAAGGGCATCCTGTGGGGCACCGGGGGCGCCATCGTGCTGCGCGTGATCCTGATCTTTTTCGCGCTGCAGTTGCTGGCGATACCCTTCCTGAAGCTCGTCGGCGCGATCCTGCTGGTGTGGATTGGCGTGAAATTGCTGCTGCCCGAAGACGATGACGGGCACGCCAACATCGAAGGCAGCGACAAGCTGTGGGGTGCCGTGAAGACGGTCATCGTGGCCGATCTGGTGATGAGCGTCGACAACGTCATCGCCATTGCCGGTGCAGCTGAAACGGCCGGCGGTGACCACACGATGCCCCTGGTCATCTTCGGCCTCCTGGTCAGCATCCCCATCATCGTCTGGGGCAGCCAGCTGGTCATCAAGCTGATGGACCGATACCCGCTGATCATCACCGCGGGCGCGATGCTGCTCGGCTGGATCGCTGGCACCATGGCCGTGAGCGATCCGGCGCTGGTCAACCCCGAGGTCATGCCACTGCTGCCCAAGCTGCCACCGGAGGGCTGGATCAGGTACGCCGCCGGTGTGAGCGGTGCATTGCTGGTTTACGCCATCGGCCGTGGTCTGCGGGCGCGGCGCACCGCCGTGGCCTGAGAAAGGTGGCGGTGGTCCCGGGGTTCGAACGCGACCGGCTCGGGCGCTACCAGATCGAGCGCCTGCTCGGCCGTGGTGCGATGGGTGCGGTGGTGCTGGGTCATGACACTGACACTGGCGCCCAGGTGGCCATCAAGACGCTGTCGCTGTCCCACGAGTTTTCGGGGGATGACCTGAACGAGGCCCGGCAGCGTTTCTTCCGCGAGGCCGATGCCGCCCGTCGGCTGCAGCACCCGGACATCGTGGCGGTCTACGACGCCGGCGAAGACGATGGCCTGGCTTACATCGCGATGGAGTACATCGCCGGTCACGACCTGCAGCGCCACACCCAGGTCAGCCAGTGGCTGCCCCTGCCCGCGATCGTGCACATCGGCCGACGGGTGGCGCATGCGCTGGCCCATGCGCACAGCCAAGGGGTGGTGCACCGTGACATCAAGCCTGCCAACGTGATGATCGATCTGGCGGCGGGCGTCGTGAAAGTCACCGACTTCGGCATTGCCCGAATCACCGATGCCTGCCGCACCCGGACCGGGATGGTGCTGGGTACGCCGTCCTACATGTCGCCCGAGCAACTGTCGGGGCAGCTTGTCGACGGGCGAGCCGATCTGTATTCGCTGGGCGTCATGTTGTTCCAGTTGCTCACCGGGGCGCTGCCACATCGTGCCGAATCGATGGCCACGCTCATGTACGCCATCGTCAACGAGGTGGTGCCCGATGTGCGCACGCTGCGCCCCGAAGTACCGCCCGCGCTGGCACAGGCGCTGGCACGAGCGCTGGCAAAGCCGCCAGGAGCCCGCTATGCCGATGGGCTGCAGCTGGCCCAGGCATTGGACGCCGTCGCCGCACTGTGGACCGACCATCCGCTGACCCTGCCAGACGAGGCGGCGCCGGCCGTCGCCACCCCCGGAGTGGATGCTTTTGCCTCGACTGTGAAACTGCCACGCCCCGATCCGGGGCACAATTCAGACCTGTGATTGCTCCTGTCTGCACCGCTTGTCGAGGTCGCCTTCCGTTGCAATCGCCAATGCAGCAGCGAGTACGTCATGGCGGCTCGCGTCGGTGCTGACGCGCCGCCCATCCCTGTCTGTGCCCACGCCGCTTTCCATGCCTTTCGAGTTCTTCAGTGCCACCGATGTCGGTCGTGCGCGCAACAACAACGAAGACTCGGTCGCCGTCGATCCGGCCTCGGCGCTGGTCGTGCTCGCCGATGGCATGGGTGGCTACAACGCCGGTGAAGTTGCGAGCCAAATGGCCACATCCTTCATCAGCGCCGAACTTGGCCGCTGGCTGACCGAAGCCGCCTCCAACGCGACCGACGCCGACGTGCGCCGAGCGATGGACATCTGCGTGGACAACGCCAACCGCGCCATCTACAACGCTGCCAGTACCAACCCGCAGTACGCCGGCATGGGCACCACGCTGGTGGTCGGTGTGTTCCGTGAAGGCCGTCTGCTGCTGGGCCATGTCGGCGACTCACGCGGCTACCGGCTGCGCGATGGCAAGTTCATGCGCATCACCCACGACCATTCCCTGCTGCAGGAGCAGATCGACGCCGGCCTGATCACCGAGGAGCAGGCCGTGTTCTCATCGAACAAGAATCTCGTGACGCGCGCTGTCGGTGTCGAGGAAAGCGTGATGCTGGAATCCCACCTGCACGAGTTGCTTGCCGGCGATCTGGTCCTCTTGTGCTCCGACGGCCTGTCCGACATGCTTGACGACGAACACATCGGCCATGTGCTGCAGTCGAGCGAAGACATCCAGGCCATTGCCCATGCCCTGATTTCTGCCGCCAACGAAGCGGGCGGAAAAGATAACATTGCCGTCATCTTGGCGCGAGTTCGGGGTGTAGCGGGGGGGCCGCGGTCCTGGTGGCCGTTCAAGCGCTGATTCGTTCATCTGACCGCCCGCGCGGCCTACTTCCGCCACGAAGACACAACAATAGACGAGGTCAAGCATGGGCAAACTGGTGGTATCGCTCGACGGCGTGGTGATCAAGGAAGTGCAGATCACCAAGGACAAGACCACGCTCGGGCGCCGGCCCTACAACGACATCGTCATCGACAACCTGGCCGTGAGTGGCGAACACGCCGTGCTCCAGATGCTGGGCGCCGATGTCTTCATTGAAGACCTCAACAGCACCAACGGCACCTACATCAACGGCAAGGCCGTCAAGAAGCAGCTACTGACGCACAACGACACCGTCGAGATCGGCAAGTACAAGATCAAGTTCCTGGTGGCCGACGGCGGCGATTACGAAGCCACCCAGATCCTGCGGCCAGGCACCCAGACACAGCAGCCGCCCGGATTGCAGCGAGCCTCCGGGTTCGGCGGCCCCTCGGGCTTTGGTGCGCTGGACAGCGTGGCGTCGATCAAGGTCCTGAACGGCGCAGCCGCCGGCCGCGAAGTCAGTCTGACCAAGGTGGTCACCACCATCGGCAAGCCGGGTGTGCAGGTCGCGTCGATCACCAAGCGGCCCACCGGCTATGTGTTTGCGCACGTGGAGGGCGCCGCACGCCCCACCGTCAACGGAAACCCGCTGATCACCGAAACCACCCAACTGCGCGACGGCGATGTGATCGAGCTGGCCGGGACGCAGATGCAGTTCATCAATCGCTAGAGACCGGAAACTTTCTGCCACGCGGGCCGCTCTGGAGCCTGCGGTACTCGCCGTACCTGGGTACGGCTGCGTTCCTCGACTTCACCTCGGCCCGCTCGCGACGAAATCTTCTCGGCCTCTGACCGAGGTGGCGTGTGACACGCTTCACGGCGAGGCCGTTTCGGCACTGATGCGCCGCAAGCGATGCCCGCAAACGCGACTTTCGCCCCTTGTCGGCACGGCGGCGCGGCCTCAGTATTTGGCGCACATCTCGATGTGTCCTGCGCCGTGCCCGCCCTTGCCTCTCCCCCCACACCATGACGCTGCGCGTGCTCGGCTGTTCCGGCTCGATCGCGGCGGGGTGCAGGACCACCTCTTTCCTGCTCGATGACGATGTGCTGATCGACGCCGGCAGCGGCGTCGGCGACCTGTCGCTCGACGCGCTGACGCGCATCGACCATGTCTGCATCAGCCACTCCCACCTCGACCACATCCTGTCGCTCGCCCTGCTGGCCGACAGCGTGATGCGTGCCCGGCTGGCCCAGAGCCGTGGGCCGATCCAGGTGCATGCGCTGCCCGAAACCCTGGCTGCGCTGCGCACGCACATCTTCAACGGCGTCATCTGGCCCGACTTCACCCGGCTGCCGAGTGCCAACAACCCGGTGCTGCGCCTGATGCCCTTCGCGGTCGGCGACGTATTGACCAGCATCGGCAGAAGGCGGCGCCGCATCGAGGTGCTGAGCGCGGCCCACACCGTGCCAGCGGTCGGCTTTGCGGTCGACGATGGGCGCTGGGTCTACACCGGCGACACCGGCCCCAACCCGGCGCTGTGGCAGCGGCTGCGCGCGATGACGGTGTCGCACCTCGTCATTGAAACCGCGTTCAGCGACGACGAGCGCCAGCTCGCCGACATCAGCCGCCACCTCTGCCCGACCGCGCTCGGCCAGGAACTGGCGCAACTGGCCGGCAGCGTCGATGTGCACATCACCCACATCAAGCCCGGCGAGATGGACGCGGTGATGGCCGAGATCGGCCGCCTGCGCCTGTCGCACAAGGTCAGCGCCCTCAGCGCCGGTGACGACCTGCGGATGGTCTGATCTGACAATTTGCGTCACCCGCCCGACGCAAATCCCCGATTTCTGCCGCCCGTGGTGACCGTTTGCGTCGCCAATACAGCCCAAGTGCCCACTATTCACGTGGAAAACCCGTGGCATGCGGCATGCGACTAGTGCTCCGTCTTCACCCCCACCCCACACAGGAGCTCACCATGCAGCGTCGTATTCAACAAGGTTTCACCCTCATCGAATTGATGATCGTTGTCGCGATCATCGGCATCCTGGCAGCGGTTGCGCTGCCGGCCTATCAGGACTACACGGCCCGCGCCAAAGTTTCTGAAATCGTACTGGCCGCGAGCTCATGCCGCACCACCATCACTGAAACTGTTCAAGGCTCGACAGGTGCTAGCTTGCCGGGAACCGATGGCTGGGGTTGTGGCGAGAGCGCATCGCCATCGTCGAAGTACGTCGCTTCGATCTCTACGTCTAACATCGGTGTCATCACCGTCACCGCTCAGAACGTGAAGACTGAGGTCAATGGCCAAACGCTGGTTTTGTCGCCGTTCAAGACCGTTGATGCCAGCGGTGTCCTGACCAACGCTCTAGCGAACACTGATGTCGGCGCAAACATCGCCGGCTGGAAGTGCAGTGGAACAATTCCAAGCAAGTTCCGCCCAGCGTCTTGCCGTGATTGATTTGCCTCAACTGGCCTCGAAAGGCGACCTTCGGGTCGCCTTTTTTGCTTTTCGGCACGCCAGGCTGCAGGATGTGTTGGCGCCATGGGTGGCGATGCTTTGCTTTGCCTGGTCCTTCTTGGTCGCAAATCACTATCCACCCTGGCTGTCCGCCTACAACGACATGCTGTCTGCGCTGGGCTTGATGCTGCTGTGCGTCACAGTGATTCAGAAGTCGGCGCAGGCGCTGATCCCGTCGATTTCATGGTGCTTTATCGCGCTGGCGCTGTGGCCACTTCTGCAGGTGGCTTTTGGACAGGTGTTTTTTTGGGGTGACGGCTATATCGCGTTCTTGTATCTGCTGTGTCTGGCTGCTGCAATCGCGGCTGGGTTCAATGCACAAAGAACGTGGGCGAAGGATTTCGTAACCTTCATCTGTAAGGGGTGGTTGTTCGTCGCATTGCTGTCGTGCTTGATCTTGCTGATGCAGCGATTTGCGATCGATGCTGGCGATTTCGGTATGTTCATCCGAGACGTGCGGCCAGGCCGCGCGCCGTTTGGAAACCTGGGCCAACCCAATCAGATGGCCACGTTCTTTGTGCTCTCGCTTGTGGCCTTGGCGTGCTTGTACGAGCGCCATCTTGTCAGTGCGGCGTGGGCGACGGTCGCCGGCGTGCTGATCGTCGTTTGCATGGCGATGACTCAATCACGCGCTGCACTGCTTTTGCTGTCGATCTTGCTGCTCCTGCTGTGTGTGTTTCGGCAGCGTCTGCAGTTGCGGACGCTCCGCATGGCTGCCCTGCTACTCATCGCACTGTGGATGGTTTGCTTTGCGGTGCTCCCTTCGTTGACCGACAGCACTGGATTGCAACATGGGGCATCGCTGGCCAGTCGCATGGAGGCTGGGCCGCGCACGGTTATCTGGCAACAGCTGTGGGAAGCCGCGCTGCGGCAACCCTGGCTGGGCTACGGCTGGAATCAGGTCAGCGTGGCGCAAATGAACGTGGCAGCGGATTTCGGTAGCAGCCGATTCACTGAACACAGCCACAACCTGTTGCTTGATCTGGTGCTGTGGAACGGCTTCCCTATCGCGACATTACTGATCTGCTGCATGGCGTGGTGGCTGGTTACCAGAGCGCGCAGCGTGCGCAGCCTCGACAGTCTGTTTGGCTTGGCATTTATCAGTGTTTTTCTGATGCATTCCATGGTCGAGTTTCCACTCGACTATCTGTATTTTTTGATCCCTTTCGGCTTGGCGATCGGGATCGTAGAAGCCGAGAGCGGCGATTCATATTTCCGAGCAGTACCGAAGCGCACTGCAGCTTGCTTGGCCGCAGTCGCGGCTTGTGTTTACGTGTCAGCCGTCATCGACTATTTGCACTTCGAAGACAAGTACAGAGACCTTCGCTTTACCTTGGCCCGAGTGGGTGCGCCGTTGGTTTCAGCTAGTGACCCACCAGTGCGGACGATGTTCACGCAACTCGCTGCGCTCTACGACTTCCCATTGATTGACGTTCGGGCAGGGATGAAGGATGACCAGCTTGCCAGGATGGGCCAGGTGGCATCACGGCATCCTTACGTACCTGTGCTCTATCGGTATGCGTTGGCCGAGGCGTTGAACGGCCGTGTTGTAGTTGCTGAGGCGACTTTTCTGAAAATGAAGCGCTTGCATGGTGACCGCAACTATGCGGATGCGAAGAAGCGGTTTGAGGATCTGACGAACACACGCTATCCAGAACTGAAGTCGGTCAAGCTCTACTGAATCTGTGCCGTGCTGGCCGCAAGGCTCGTGCTCATGGGGAGATGCCCACCGACTTTGACTTGAGGACGGAGGTGCCAGCTCATGTCGCTCAACAAGAGTCAGTAAGTGATGCTCGACCGCTGATTCGCTGCGATGCTCGGCCAACTCTGACCCGTTTGGCGGGAGCCTCAGCCGCGTCTGAGGGCCCAATTCGCAACTCGTTGGACCGTTAGAGACGCTTTGCCGTCTGCCGCGGGGGGGCTTCAGGGGTCATTGGTAGCTTGCCGAGCGAGGATTCTTCTCGACTCAAATTGGATGCAAGGTGTGCGGTGAATCGCCCCGGAATTCGTGGAGGCCATTTGGTTTAAGTCAGGCCGCCACTGCGGTGGCCTGAGTGGCGAGTTGCCGGTAGTAGTTTGCCTCGGCCT